>Ga0081455_10000222_pt1 | contig 73055 bp, 71 predicted proteins | sample TabmetS3T2R1_FD_70207 | JGI IMG/M metagenome (GOLD analysis project Ga0081455, IMG submission 70207) | Tabebuia heterophylla rhizosphere microbial communities from the University of Puerto Rico - S3T2R1 | ecosystem: Host-associated > Plants > Roots > Rhizosphere ...
ACGAGAACTGGGTTGGACCGAGCGGGGTCCAAAGTAAGGAAGGTATTCGCAATAGCGATTGGACAGCGCTTGCCGGTGGCGACGGTTTTTACGTTCTATTTGATCCGACCAATCGCGACACCTTTTATGCGGAAAGTCAGGGAGGCGAAGTTCATCGGATCAATTTGCAAAATGGCGAAATACGCCGTTTGCGTCCCGAGCCGGCGGAAGGTCAGCCGCGTTATCGTTTTCATTGGAATTCCCCAATGATCATGAGCCGGCATAAACCAGGCTTGATTTACCTGGGCGGTAACTGCGTCTTTAAACTCACCGACCGCATGGAAAAATACGCCGTGATCAGTCCTGACCTTACCTATAACGATCCAGGCAAAACGAATGCTACTGGAAGTGGCGCGGAAAATTACGGCGTCGTCTTTTCGCTTGCTGAGTCGCCAAAGCGCGCTGGTCTTTTGTGGGCAGGTACGGATGACGGGCGACTCTGGATCACAGAGAATGACGGTGGCAAATGGACTGAATTGACAAGCAATTTGCCGGAATCAGCGCGCGGTCAATGGATCGTGCACATCGAGCCGTCCAACATCGATGCGAACGTGGCGTACGTTGCGATCAATGCGTATCGCTCGGGGAATGATAGCCCCCTGATTTTGCGTACAGCTGACCTTGGCAAATCGTGGCAGTCTGTCGCCGGCGATCTTCCGCAAGGCGATCCTGTCGAAGTGGTCCGGGAAGATCCGGTCAATCCAAAGTTGCTCTACGCGGGAACGCACTTCGGCGTGTTCGCGTCGTTCGATCAAGGCGCGCATTGGGTGCGCGTCGGCGATGTTCCCTCGGTTCGCGTGGACGACATCCAGATTCATCCGCGCACCTCAGATCTCGTCATCGCAACGCATGGTCGCAGTATCGCCATTCTTGACGACACGGTCCCGTTTCGCGATTTCACGCCGGAGATTGAATCCAAGCCGGCTCAATTATTTAGCGTGCGCTCCCTGACCGGCGCTTATCTTCAACCCGGATTCGTCGATTCGAACGGCAAGGGGATCTATCGCGGTCAGAATCCTCCCGAAGGGGCGCTCTTCACAGTGTGGGTGCGGGAGTTCACAGGTGATGAGATCAAAATCGTAGTGACAAAATCGACCGGACAGCCGGTGGCGAATCTAAAAGCGCCCGGCACGCCTGGTTTTACCCGGTTGAACTGGGATTTGCGACCGACAAAAGATGTGATTGCCGAATACGGCGGCGACGATCCCAAGCGGCTTCTGCCGGCGGGAGATTACACAGCGGAGTTAACTTTCGGCACGACGAAAGTGAAACAGACGTTTCACGTTGATCTCGCCGAGGGCATTACTCCGCGGTGAGGTTTGGCGAATGCCTGCGATCGGAATCACCGGTGGCATCTCTACTGGCAAAAGCACGTTCTGCGATTGCCTTCGGGAAATCCTGCCTGCGGCGAATTTTTTTGATGCCGATCTGGCCGCGCGTTCGGTTGCCGAGCTCCCGGAAGCTAAAGAGGAAATCCGCGATCAGTTTGGCAGTGGAGTCTTTTCGGCGACCGGAGACTTGAATCGGGCCAAACTTCGGACGATAGTGTTTGGGAACGCGACCAAGAGGCGCGCGCTCGAACAAATTCTTCACCCTCGGATTCGACGCCAGTGGATGGCGCAAGCGGAAAGGCATCGTAACTCTCCTGATTTTTTCTTTGCTGACATTCCACTCCTTTATGAGACCGGCGGTGAAGAATGGTGTGAGCGAGTCGTCGTGGTCGCCTGTTCGCGCAAGATGCAGTTAGACCGATTGGCCAGGCGAAGATCTCTGAAAGTCTCCGAAGCCGAACAAATAATCAACTCACAAATGGACCTCAATGAGAAAATCAAGCGTGCGGATCACGTCGTTTGGAATAATGGCGACCGCGCGACGCTGATGCTGCAAGCGAAGAGCCTTGTTGCATCTTGGCAAGCGCAATCATGGAAGAAAAGGTAAAGGTCTCAACCTCGCAGACAGAAACTGTAGAGGCAGAAGTCTCGCCTGCGCATGTCGACGGCGCAGACGACGTTCCCGAATCCTCCGGAATGCGATCCAACGAAGAACACAAGTCCACCCCGGCGAATTCGCCCCGTGGCGAATTAAAGAGCGACGTCGCGCTTGATCTAAACAACCTGCAAGAGTCTTCTGGAGAAGATCTCGAGGCATTGGCCCGTGATTTGGATGTTTATTTGCATCCTACGCGGTCGCGTCATCAGCACATTCTCGATATCATCCGCGCCGCATTGGCGGGCGGCGCTACCGTCACTGCTGAAGGTTTCCTGGATCAGGTCGGCGATTCCTTTGCCATGTTGCGGTGGCCAAAATTGAACTTTCTGCCTGTTCCGGAGGATGTCTGCGTCTCTCGTGCTGTTATCGAGCAGCATCATTTGCGACCCGGACAAAAGATTGCCGGAACCGTGCAGTTGCCAGGCCAGCGCGGGAAGTTCCTGTCTCTGGACAAAATCACAAGAATCGAGGGCGAAGCCTCCGATAAATGGACGGAGCCAACCGACTTTGAAAAGCTAACTCCGCAGTTCCCACAGGGCAGGATCATTCTGGAAAATCCAAAGACGAATTCCACAACTGCGCGCGCAGTGGATTTGCTCACTCCGCTCGGTCGCGGGCAGCGCGGGCTTATCGTCGCGCCGCCGCGAGTGGGCAAAACCATCCTGCTGAAGGAAATCGCCAAAGCGATTCGGGTGAATCATCCCGAGATTGTTCTCATACTATTGTTGGTGGATGAGCGGCCGGAAGAAGTGACGGACTTGGAACGCGAAGTGGATTGTCAGATTTATCATTCCAATTTTGACGAAAGCGTGCAGCGGCACGTGCAAGTGGCGGAGATGGTGATGGAGCGCGCCAAACGCCTCGTGGAAATGAAACAGGACGTGGTGCTGTTACTTGACAGCATCACTCGGCTTTCGCGCGGGTACAACAACATGCAGCCAGGCAGGGGACGAATCATGTCGGGTGGCGTGGAGACGAAGGCGTTGATCAAGCCAAAGAAGTTTTTCGGCTCCGCACGGAATGTGGAAGAGGGCGGCAGTCTGACCGTCCTCGCGACCGCTTTAACGGAGACCGGTAGTCGAATGGATGAATTGATTTTCGAAGAGTTCAAGGGCACCGGCAATATGGAGTTGCACCTCGACCGCGCTCTTCAGGAGAAACGACTGTATCCAGCGATCCACCCGTTGCTCTCAGCGACCCGTCGCGAAGAATTACTGTATCATCCCGATGAATGGGAACGCGTGCTGATGCTGCGCAAAACGATGGCGGCGCTTCCACCATTGGAAGCGATGGAAAAGCTGATCGATAATCTGCACGCGACCAAAACCAACGCTGAATTGCTCTTGAGCGGATTGCGCTGACGCGAAACGTGATTACGGACGCTGCGCAACTCGCGAGTTTAATTGAGCAAGTCGAATCTGCCGATCGCGTCGCAGTCGATACCGAAGCAGACAGTCTTCATTCGTATCGGGAAAAGCTGTGCTTGCTTCAAATAAGCGTTCCCACCGCGGTCGACGCCCGCGGCTACAGTGACTGCATTGTCGATCCGCTGGCCGGCGTCGATCTCGAACCGTTGCGTTGCGCGCTGGAAAACAAAGAAATTGTTTTGCACGGCGCTGACTACGATCTGCGAATGCTGCGTCGCGGTTTAAATCTCGTAGCGACCCGAATCTTCGACACAATGATTGCGGCTCGTCTCCTTGGATTTCGCGAGTTTAGCCTCGCCGCGTTGGTGAAACGTTATTTTGGCCTCACTCTCCTGAAGGGTTCGCAAAAGGCGAATTGGGCACGACGACCTTTGCCCGCGCGCATGGCCGAATACGCGATCAACGATGTGCATTACTTGTTGCCTCTTGCCGAAAAATTGGAAGCCGAATTGGATCGTTGTGAGCGCCGGGATTGGCTGCGGCAGTCATGTCAGCGTGCCGTCGAGCAGGCCGCGGTGGCGCGGACCCGTAGCCACGATGAACTTTGGCGTATTCGTGGATCTGGCGTACTCCGTGGACGCGCTGCTGCAATACTTCGTGCGCTTTGGCAATGGCGCGAAAAAGAAGCAGAAAGGGCAGATCGCCCGCCGTTTCACATTTTGCGGAACGAGGATCTGTTGCAGGCGACGGCGAAATTCGCTTCAGGAACGGTCCCTGACTATGGGCATTTTTCGTTTCGCCGGCGCCAGGCATTTCGTGAGGCGGCAAAAGCCGCATTGCACGCCCCTGAATCTGAATGGCCGGTGTCGCGTCGCCGGTCCGGAGCCCGACCGACCAATGAGACAGTCCAACGTACAGAAGAGCTAGGTCAGCGACGCAACAAATCCGCTGAAGAACTTGGGTTGGAGCCTTCGTTCATTGCGCCGCGAAGCACGCTCGAAGCGATCGCCGCGGACGCTTCCCGAGCCCCGGCCTTACTGGTCCCGTGGCAACGCGAGTTGCTGGGTCTTTCGGTTCTTGGCAGCAAGGAGCCGGCAACCTCCTAGCCCGTCTGTTGCTGGGAAACTGGCGCCCGAATGCTCAGGATCGATCTTTGTTGGGCCGGTTATTCCGTTATTAAAGGGTAAAGAACGAAATTTAAACTTTTGAGAAACTTCGCTGCGCCATTTCCGGATAAGTACCCTGTAGAGGTGTAAAAAATCCTTGACCTAATAAGGTTTAGGCGTCAAAAAGCCGCCGGAATTAGGTCTTTCGACCAAAGTGCGAATGAACCGGCAGCTTAGCCTCCTTGTTTTCGTAACGATCGCTGCGTCGCTTGCGATTTGGCCCTGCCAGCTCAAGGCTGCCCGGATTACCGAAGCCCGAGTCACGCGCGTAAAAAATCACGTTAAATTAGAGAATTCTAAGAACGTCGGGCACGCGGTCTTGGTAAACGACATTGTCCATGAGGCGACTGTCGTACGGACTGGCAACGAATCGCGCGCGGAGTTAACTTTTTCTGACGAAACCGTTGTGCGGCTGGCTGCCCATACGGCCTTTGATTTCGATCGTGGAACGGGCGGATTGAATCTTAAGGACGGAGCAGTGCTTGTTGAGGCTCCGAAGGGAGCGCGAGGTGCGACAATTCACGCAGGCGGCGTCGCGGCAGCAGTGGCGGGAACCACCGTAATGATCGAGTACCATTCCGGCGCCTATAAGTTTTTGGTATTGGAAGGCACTGGGCGATTATATCGGCCCGGGCATGTGGGCGACTCGGTTCTTGTCGCTCCAGGACAGATGGTGTTCGGCAACGCCGAGGCTGCGGTTAGCGATCCAGTGGATGTTGATATAGCCCGCTTTATGAAGACGAGTGGCTTCATTACAGATTTTCCTCCACTGCGCAGCGAAAAATCAATTGTGGCGCAGGGACAAAAGCAACAACGTGAGAAGTCGAACAAGACTCTGCGTGACACAAACCTGGTCATTTTCGGAGGCGGCACGCAAGTGTCGGATACCGGTCAAGAGCAGACTGATATCCAGTCTCGCAAAAGCGCAGCGTTAGCCACGCCGCGTCGGGTCTCTAGCTTGAATCGTAACACGGGTCCCGCGCTACCTTAGCGATCGAATATGAAAAAATATTTTGTCCAACCCTGCTCGCGCGGATTCTTCGTCCTGCTTTCGCTCATTGGCGCGGCATCGCTTGTTACCGCAGCACAACCGGATCAGGCACGGGTTTCCCAGGTAATTCAGGACGTACGGTTGTTGGAAGCTCATGGCGCGCCGCGTCCGGCAGCCGTGAATGATAAAGTCACACAGCAAATGGGCGTCCGCACGGGTGTGGAATCGCGCGCGGAACTGACCTTCACCGATCTGACGTTAACGCGACTCGGCGCGAACACGATTTTCAGTTTTAAGCAGGGGGCGCGTGAACTTGATCTGACGAGTGGCGCAGTTCTCCTGGAGGTGCCGCCCAATGCACCAGCGGTCAAGGTCAGCACATCGGCCGTTACAGCAGCTGTAACGGGAGGGACCGCTCTTATGTCCACAGGTCCTCCAACGAAGTTCATGGTTTTGGAAGGTATCGGCACGTTTTATCCCAATGGTCATCCTGAAAGAGCGATGACCGTGCACGGTGGGGAAATGATGATGATGACGGCAAATGGGCGGATGACTAAACCAGAGAAGTTTGACGTAAAACTTGTGCTCAAAACGTCGCGTTTGGTTCAGGATTTTCCGCCGCTTGAAAATCTGTCGTTGATCATGGCGGTCGTGAACCAGCAGATCGCAGCACAGCTATTGGGGGGTGTAAACAGTCAGCCTCTTGCCAGAAACCTGATAGATGTCATCGGCACGACCGATCAAAACGTGAACGCCAATCCAATCGTTTTGGTAAGTAATTCGAGTCCCAGGCCACCTCCACCAATAAGCCCTACACCGCCGCCACCGACCCCGCCGCCACCGACCCCGCCGCCGCCAACGCCGCCGCCACCGACCCCGCCGCCGCCAACACCGCCGCCGCCAACACCTACTCCATCGCCACCCACGCCCACGCCATCGCCAACCAAGTTCGGCACGCCAGGCACGATTACTTCCCCGAATCCTTATGTGATCACCAGTGGCACACTCATTACCACTGATCCCACCATCACTACCAATGGGGTAACCGATTACGGCAAAATTTATCGCGGACAATCGATTGATGGGCCGTTTTCTGCGTGGGGCTTTGGCTCGACATCGGCTTTTGATACTGCAAGCGGCTTCGACACGTTAATCGGCGATAGCTCGGGTGCTGCCTTCAAGTTCACTGCGCTGCAGTTAACCGGTGATCCAGTTATCGACACGACAAATGGGGAAATCAATCTGGGGCTGATCGCCGTTAATGGCATTACTTCCGGCGGTCCTGGCGGCGTGTTGACCTTCGAAGGTATCCACGGTCTTTTGCTTGCAACGCAAAATGGTCCAATTACGCTGGGTTCAGAGATTTCTTTCTCCGGATTACATGACCTGACGCTTTACGCTCGCGGCGCCAGCAGCGATTTAAGCCTCGGCTCAAACGTTAACACGACGAGCCAGGTCAACCTGTTTGCGGAACGCGACCTGTTAATGACGTCAAACATCACGACCGACGGTCTATATGCATTTGTTGGTCGCAATGTTTCGATTGACGGCGGAGCGCTCATCAATGCTCCAACCATTACTCTGCTAGCAGGGCAGAACCTGCATTGGAGCGGTCAAATCTCTGATGAAACGGCGTCCAATTCCAGCGGTAACGTAACTATTTCTGCTGGTCAGCTGCTTAATATTACGAATGATCTGACCATTATTCGACGAAATGGGGGAATTAGTTCGGGCCTCAATGTCCTTCTTTATGCCGGCACTGATTTGCTGGTTGGTGGTGACCTCGCAATTGCCACGGACATTAGCAACCTGACAACCGGAGCTAATATCGATGTCCTGGCGAACGGAAATCTCACTGTTGGCGGATCGCTGGCATTGCAGACATCGGCGACTGCACAATCGGGAAGTGGAGCTAATATCGATCTTCGCGTCGGCGGCAACCTGACCGCAGCGGATTTGTTCCTTGGCGTTGAGGTCGCAGTACAGGCCCCACAACAGGAGGGCGAGAACCTGACGCTCTCTGTGGGCCAGAATCTGATTGCTCAAAACGACGCCAACACAGGGGGAATTGACCTTGAGATAATTACTCCGGTTCGGCAAACCGTTAATTCTGGCGCAAACCTTTTCCTAAGCGTTGGAAACAATCTGACGACGGACGCCGGAGGTGATACGACCCTTTTCATTGACAACAACATTAATCGCGTCGCAACTGGCGCGAACATCCTCGCTGCAATCGGCGGCAATTTGACCACGAACAATCTAACGCTCGAGTTATGGAACAATGGCGGCGAAATCGGGAATGGCGGTATTGTTGACCTGGCCGTGGCTGGCAACATCACTGCTCATGGCGATGCCGTTTTCGAGATTCAGAATACCGGCGGGTTAATGGATCAAAATACCGCCATTGGCGTTGCGGTGGGGAACCTCAGCGCAAATTCCTTGTTGGCTCAGATCGATAACAGCAAGGGCGGTGTTATCGGCGGTGCAGCCATCATCGAAATGGATGTTGCCGGCAATGCAAACATTGGCAACGACGCGACAATCGCATTCTTCGGTAGCGACGGAGCCGCGGCCAGCGCGATTCTGATTAATGGTGGTAACTACAACGTTGGCGGGACGTTTCTCAGCTACATGGACGGGAATGGATCGATCACATTCAACAATGCCAGCGCACACGCAGATATACTGAAAGCAGGAGTGTTTGGCGCAAATGGCGTGCTCAATATCGGCGGTGGCACGCTCTCGGCTGATACGACGTTGAAACTTTACGCGCCGGGAAGTAATGGCGCGCTTAACTTCATTTCTAACGTCACTCTCGACGGGAACAGCAAAAAGATTCTCGCCGCGAATTCAATTACGATCTTCGACAATGTTGTGGTGACTATAGGCGGCAAAGCTGCGGCTGATGTTTATACAAACAACGCCAATTACACGGGCTTTGGCGGTAATGGCTCCACTACCGGGACGTTTGCTGGCGCGGGGGCGAACAAGCCTCGGTCGCTCTCGGAAGCGCCGCCGTTTGATGCTCCGCCACCCCGCAATCCCACGACGGTGAAGACGTCCAAGACAGTTATCAATATCAAAAACAGTGGGCAGTTGCTATCTTTGCTCGATGGCGCTGTTCCCGGTCGTGATGGAAGACTCAAGGTTCCGTCTGGTAACCAGCGGCAACCGGCAAACAGCGATCGTCTCAACGTGAATCGCATGATAAAAGCAGACCGCGACATGGCGGACATTCGGCATATGCGTGAGCGCGGATTGATCAATAATCGTCTTGGTTCCGGAGCGCGGGCCTTCTAATATCCGCTCCAGCATTTTCAACCTGCTCATCGATATGGCTGAAAAGATTAACGGCATCAGGGACGAACCAGGCAGAAAGCGGTAGCGCTCGTGAGACCTCGCCTTGACCGTCCCCTTCGCGGGTTGATCACGACGTTGTGCGTGCTCGTTTTTGTCTCAACAAACGAGACTCGGGGGCAGACGGCGAACCAGGCGCAGTTGACGCGTGAGCAGGCTCCCTCGGCTTTTCCCGCTACTATCCCTCCAACCGGCGCGGAAGGAGGCAATGTCGCTGCCGCACCCGGCGACGCCGATCTCGGTGAACAGCAAATCCTCAAGCGCGTCGAGGAATATCATCCGTTCACGATCTCTGCTGGTGTTCCGTTTTACTGGACTTCAAATGTTGCCCTTACGCGGAGCGGGGAGCAAAGCGACTTTGTGGTTGCGCCGGCAGTAGCAGCCTTTTACGAACCCCGAATCACCAGCACGCTGTACGGGCTAATCGATGTTCGGGAGCAACTCTTTTATTACGATCAATTCGACAACTTTAATTTTGGAAGCTTTGACGTTGAAGTCGGCTTGAGATATCTGGTGCCGCAATGGCACAACCTGCTTTTGCGTGCTGAGTACGATTATAATCGGCTCACCGAGAAAAACAGCTTTGCCGCATTCTTTCAAAACCACGCCTTTATCATAGACGCGTCGATTCCATTTCAGTTTGGCCGCGCTCAAACACTCACTTTGGGCGCCGATTTGAATATCAGCATCGCGGCCGACGAATCTGGACAGCCGCCAAACATCAATGCGATCTCAGCTCAGCGAAGCGATTATGCAGTCTATCTTGGGTATTCAGCGGTTCTCACCCGTTCCTTCTTCATCAACGCAGTCGGTACTGTTGTGGTGCGCCAGTATTATGAAGGAGGCCGCGATGACATCAGCGAAATTCTGGCCCTTACCGCAAACTATCGCGTGAACAAATATCTTACGGTGAGCGCGGTGAGCACGCTCGCAGCGAGCCAATCGAATCAAAGCGTTTTCGATTATGAGGTGGCCAATCTCGGGGGCGCAGTGGCGCTCCAGGTGAAATTTTAGGTTGTTCGATCACGCGACCAGTAACCGCGAAGGACCTATGGAATAACCAGGGTCTGGCCCACTGTGAGTTTTTTGGGATCCCGAATATTCTTCCTGTTCGCGTTCAGGATCTCTTTCCAGCGCTTGGGCGATTTATAAAATTTTCGCGAGATGGAGAAGAGTGTATCACCTGATTGCACGACGTAGTTTCGGTCGCCTTTGCTGGGCGCTGGCGTGGCTTTTTTCGAGGTTGCGTCGCCTTCCCGCGGGGTTTTGTCGGCGGCAGTGCGCGCGGGCAGCGCACGCACTTCAAGTTCCTTGTGCAAGTTAAGATTTTCGTTCCGCAAACGGGTTGCCTCCGCTCGAGTGATAACGGAATCACCGGACAACGCCGTCAGGGCGGCGATTTCATCGTGCTTGATTGAGTTTTTGACATCAGCAGCGTGAGCGCCGGCCGGACTTAATGCGAGATAGCGCTTGAAATGGTGCAGCGCACTGACGGGGTCGTTCAACTTGTCGTCATAAAGAAGAGCCAGTTTGTAGTGAACCTCGGCACAGCGCGGGCTGTCATCGAGCGCCGCCTCATACAAGTTGACTGCGCGCGCGAAGTCTCCCTGGGCTGACTTGGTATCCGCATCCTGCATCAGTTGTGCCGAGCGTGAAGCGGTCATACGATCGCAGCCAGACAACCCAAGAATGAAAACGACTGCCAGCCAAACACCGGCCGCGCTCATTGTCGCCGACCGGAGAAAAATCGAGGATGCAGGTCCAATCTTGTCAGGGCACGACATTGTCGCCAATCTGCTTACTTGTGACCCCACGCGCACTTCAATTCTTTTTCTTTATCGGAACATTAATTCTGCTCCTCACAGCGCGCTTGCACGGCGCCCTTTCCATTGGAGCAACCTACCCACTGAGTTTCGTCGACGTTGATGGAAACAAACATTCCACAACTGACGGACGTGTGACTGTGATCGTGTTAACTACGCCGGCAGATAGGGAAAAGGCGCGCACCGTAGGCGACCGTGTTCCGGAACGCTGCCTGGGCAATCCGGACTACAGGATGATTACCGTGGTCCGCTTTGCGAGAAAACACACTGTGGTCGGACGAAAAATCGCCACCGCGTTCATCCGGCACCGCATCAGCGAAGAAACAAAACGGCTTCAGAGCCGATATGACGGAAAGAAAATTGCACGTGACGCGCGGAAAGACATTTTCGTTGCGACCGATTTTGACGGATCGATCTCGTCGCAGTTTGGCGAACCGGAAGGAGCAACGGAGTTCTCGGTGTTTGTTTTCGGGCGAAACGGCGAATTGATAGCTCGCTGGAATGGAGCTCCGAGTAATGAACAATTGGCTGCCGCATTAAAGTAATCGCCAACAGCCTGCTTAAAATCGGCCTTAACGAAGGTCTTTCTTAATATTTCGGCACGTTCGGATCAACTTGGTCCGACCAGGCATCAATTCCGCCTTCGAGGTTATAAACCTTAGTGAAACCACTCGCCTGCAGCAGTTGCACAGCCTGCGCGCTGCGCTTTCCGCTATGACAATGGACTACGATCGGTTGCTCGCCATTTAGCTCCTCTAATCGTTCGGTAATTTCTCCCAAAGGGATCAACTTCGCACCATCAATCCGGGCAATTTCGTATTCGAACGGTTCGCGCACATCGATTAATGCGAATGGTTCTCCCGCATCCATCCTCCGCTTTAGTTCCTGCGGGGACATCTCCGGTACCGTTCTCTCCGCTCGCATTCCGCAAAACTGTTCGTAGTCGATGGGCGAAAAGATTGTGGGATTCTCGCCACACACCGGACATTGCGGATCGCGCCGCAGGTTGAGTTCGCGAAATTTCACTCTAAGCGCATCGAAATGAAGAAGACGCCCAACAAGTGGCTCGCCGATGCCCAAAATTAGTTTCAATGTCTCGATTGCTTGCAGCATTCCGATAATCCCAGGCAAAACGCCAAGCACCCCAGCTTGTGCGCAGTTCGGAACGGACTCCGGTGGAGGTGGCTCGGGGAAAAGGCAGCGATAACACGGCCCGCCCAGATGAGGCGCGAAGACAGTTGTTTGGCCCTCAAAACGAAATACTGAACCATAGATATTCGGCTTGAGCGCAAAAACGCAGACGTCGTTCGATAAATATCGTGTTGGAAAATTATCCGATCCATCAACAACCACGTCGTAACTGGTCACAAGTTGAGAGGCGTTTTCGCTGGAGAAACGGCACTTGTGCAATTGGATTTCGATCTGCGGATTAATGTCATGCAAGCGATCCTTTGCCGACTCCAGTTTGCCTCGACCGATGTCCTTCGTTCCGTGAAGAATTTGCCGCTGAAGATTGGAAAGATCGACATTGTCGAAATCGACAATCCCAATGGTTCCGATGCCGGCGGCTGCCAGGTAAAGCGCAGCCGGCGACCCGAGTCCCCCGGCGCCGATGCACAAGACGCGCGCAGCTTTGAGTCGATTCTGCCCCTCGGCTGTAACCTCGGGCATGATGAGATGACGCGAGTAGCGTTGCAGTTCTTCAACATTCAATTGCATCGCCCCGCTGCGCTGCTCATCGATGACGCTTCGATTCATATCGCAGCCGTACCTTAGCACAAAGTTTCGCGGCCGTAGCCGGATCAGAATCGTGCCAATAAAAAGGCACTTTCAGCAAGGCGGCTACAACGCCGAAAGCATTCGGGCGACACCCCCGATCTTTGCGTTACTCGGTGACCCTGACGGGTGTGCCGACAGGAGAGTTCTCGAAAAATCTTCTCGCCATTCCTTTCGGCAAGCGAATGCAACCGTGGGAAGCTGCGAAAGGTGGAACATAGCCCTGATGCATCGCGTAGCCACCCCTAAAGAACATGGCATACGGCATTTGCGCACCGTCGAAATGCGTGCCCGGGGGACGACGATCCTTCCGCGCGTCAATGTTGGATCTCACAACGTTGCCATAATCATCCACATAATCGCCGAATATCGTCGAGACGTGGTCCGGGCTCTTTGAGAGAACAGAATAGCTTCCCGGCGGGGTAGAGAACCCTGGTTTTCCCGTGGAAACAGTCGACTCGCCAATCAAACGCTTGCCCTTGTAAAAGTAGGCCTTCTGTTCTTCGATATGAACAACAATTCTGGCCGCCCCGGAAGCGCCCTCGTCATTCCACCAACCCACCTCAGTCGCACGAGGGAAGGGACCCTCAGGGAAAGTTTCGCAACTGCAAATGATCAGCGCCGTCAGGCCTGCGCCTGCAATACGGAGGAAACAACCGGGGTTCATGAAGGCCGATATTTATCCGCGTTTAGTTAGGCCGCTTCAACTGAAATTATGGGCCCCGATTCGGCACCCAGCTTTGCCCGTATTTTGCCATTCGTCATGAGGTTTGACGCTATGCGTTTGTCCCAATACGCTCTGCCTGATGCAGACTGTGGAACCGCCGATTAATTTGGAGAATTGGATCGAAAAAAACCGCGACAAATTTAAGCCGCCAGTGAGCAATCGTTATCTCTATGACGGCCGTGATTTTTTTGTAATGGTGATTAAAGGGCCGAATGCCCGGAATGATTTTCACCTCGTCGATTCGGAGGAGTATTTCTACCAGCTAAAGGGCGATATCAAGGTGCGCGTTCGTGAAGGCGATCACATCGTGGACCATATAGTCAGGGAAGGCGAAACATTCTTTATCCCGCCGAATGTTCCGCACTCGCCGCAGCGGCCACCGGATACGATTGGTGTCGTGGTCGAACGCCGCCGGCCGCCCGGAGAAAAGGAACACGTTATTTTTTATTGTGAAAATTGCGGCGCTTTGGTGGAAGACATCCATTTCGATTGCGCAGACATCGTTGAACATTTCAGTCAGGCAATGCTCGATTTCTGGAATGACGATGCGCGCCGTACTTGCAAGAAATGCGGAACTAAAGTCGAAAAAGCGCAGCCGATGGAATCATTGTAGGACCTCGGTCAAGCGCAGGAGCAAGAGCAAGAATAACAGTGCGATCGTTTCTGATTTGGACGTTTGGTGTTGGATGTTGAGCGTTGGGCGTTTGCTTCGTTTTGAATGAAGATCGACCTCCATACGCACATTCTGCCGCGTGACTGGCCGGATCTCGACGCAAAGTACGGTTATAGCGGATTTGTCAGGCTTGATCATTACAAGCCCTGCTGCGCTCGCATGATGATTGGAGACCGTGTCTTCCGCGAGATCACCGACAACGTTTGGGACCCAGGGCGGCGGATCGAGGAGATGGATGCTGGCGGCGTTTCAATGCAGGTCCTTTCGACCGTGCCGGTGATGTTTAGTTATTGGGCGAGACCGAAGGACGCTCTCGATCTTTCGCGGCTCTTAAACGATCACATCGCGGAAGTGGTCCGGGAAAATCCAAATCGCTTCATCGGTCTCGGGACTCTCCCGTTGCAAGACGTCGATCTGGCTGCACAAGAACTCGAGCGTTGCATGAATGAGCTTGGTTTGCGTGGCGTCGAAATCGGCACACATGTCGATCCAAACGAACATTGTCATGGCGCCGATTGCCGAAACCTGGATCATCGTTCGCTGGACGTTGTCTGGAAAACGGCGGAACAATTGGATGCGGCCATCTTTGTTCATCCGTGGGATATGATGGGCAAGGAACGCATGCCCAAGTACTGGCTGCCTTGGCTCGTCGGTATGCCAGCTGAAACGTGCCTTGCAATGTGTTCGATGATCTTTGGCGGAGTTTTTGAGCGGTTTCCAAAGTTACGTGTTGCGTTCGCGCACGGCGGCGGCGCATTTCCGTTCACCATCGGTCGCATCGAGCACGCCTTTTACGTTCGCCCCGATTTGGTCGCTATTGATAACAAAACCAATCCTCGAAGTTACCTCGCGACTGACAAAGCTCCCGCGCGGTTTTACGTCGACTCACTTGTTCACGACACCGAGGCACTGAAAATTTTGATCAAGCTATTCGGTGCGCAACGCGTCGCGCTCGGCTCCGATTACCCTTTTCCCCTGGGCGAAGCCAAACCGGGTCAGCTGATCGAATCGATGGAGTTTGCGCCCGAAGGGAAAGCGCAACTGCTTTCAGGCACTGCGCGCGAATTTCTTAGCCTTTGAGTTCGGCGTTGAGCGTTGAGCGTTTATTTGGCGCTCGTCACATTTCGTGCCTGATCGCCCACAGATCGTGAAAGACCGGTCTGAACAATGACTCTTTCAGGAACGGGACGCCGGGTGATCCACCTGTGCCTCTCTTGGCCCCGATCGTTCGCTCCACCAGTTTGATATGCCGGTAGCGCCATTCCTGCAGTCCCTCGTCAAAATCGGTCATCAATTCGAAGAGAATCGAGCATTCCGGCGAATTTTTGTAGAGCCGCAGTATTTCCGCCTGCACGCGCTCATCGGATTCATTTGATTTCGTGAAGTCGCGATTCTTCAAGTCTCCCGGAATCTGCGCGCCGCGCGCGGCAAGGAAATCGTAGAAATGATCGACTACACTACGGCCGCGGAGCAATTGTTGCAGCCGATCGTATCCGGGAAAATCCGGCTTCAGATATCTGACGGTTGATTCCCGTTTGTATCCGAGCGCGAACTCAATTTCTCGAAACTGCACGGATTGAAACCCCGACGCCGTCTCGAGGCGGTCTCGAAAACTTGAGAACGACGACGGCGTCATTGTTTCAAGAATATCAACCTGAGCGACGAGGACCTTCATGATTGTGCGCACCCGCTTGAACGTGTGAATAGCGCCGAAAAGATCGCCCGCGGAAAAATCCCGATTAATCTTTTCGAACTCATGCAGCAACTGTTTAAACCAGAGTTCGTACGTCTGGTGAATGATGATGAAGAGCGTCTCATCATGCTCCGGCGGACTGGAGCGCGGTTTCTGAAGAGTGAGCAGCTTCTCCAGATCAAGGTAGCTCGCGTAAGTCAGTGGTGGCATGTCGCTAAACGGATACTAGATGGTGGATGCTGGATGACAAAGCGCGATTCTTCGGTCACGCATAGTTGAAGATTGATGTAACGCTGCGACCCCGTCATGCTGCGCCTCGAACTTCACGGAGAGAATCTTATGAGAAGAACACTGGTTGGCTTCGCTGTTTTGATCATCATTTGCGCCGCCGCGCGTTCCGCATTCGCTGGCGACAACATCGACGTCCCAAAAGTCATCACCAAGGCCGATGCTGAGAAAATTCTGGGCGTGCCAGTCAAAGATGCCAAAGGCCGTAACCAGAACGGCAAAGGTGGCTACTACGATTCGGAGTGGAGTTATCATGCGATCAACGGCGATAAGTGGCTCTATTTCGACGTTCTCTATGCGGGGCAAGAAGCTCCACCCCATCTTACTCAGACAATGTTTTCAGTGCTGCCCGCCGTCGGCAGCAAATCGACTCATATCGACGGTCTTGGTGATAAAGCCATCTTCTGTCCTAGCGAGACCGGCATGGTAATGTTGCATGTTCTCAAGGGCGATATCCTGATCACGATTGGAATCCACGGTCTTCCTGCGAATGCGGTTCTCGATTCGGAAAAATCGATGGCCACAAAAATTCTTGCCAACCTGTAGAGCAGCTGGCCCGCTGGTAGTGGAAGTCCGCAATTATTTCGAGCCAACCTGCGAAGATGCTCGGAATTTCGGAAGTGTGTGGATAGATCTCAGCTCATCTGTCGCAAATAGTACTCGTCCCATGCTGCTGGGATGCTCTCCCGTGCCGAGTACGGCCCCGGCTCGTAGGCGCGCGAGGAAATGCCTTGCTGGCTCAACTCACATACGTGCCAGTCCTGCCTGTTGACCATGTCCCAGAACTGAATGGCATCCCTCGGGTCGAAATCGCTGCGCTCGAATGCTTCCGGATTAAAGAACCAATCGCAGAAGATCAGTGTTCGTTCCGGTGACTGCGGTTCAAGTTGATGCACCATCACGTAATCCGGATGCAGACTCAGCAGCATATTCGGAAAAATGGAATAATAGAAAACGAAGCGGAAATCTTCGTTGCCAAAATTGCCCACGGGCAACGCGCACGCGTTCCCGCTCATTGTCAGGCTTTTGTCCTTGTTGATTCGCATGAATCCGCCCAGGAACGCTCCTGTAGTCAAATCGTTCTCGGCTGAATCGTACGGTGAAATCCTGGAAAGCTCCGGGTGCACGCCCAAGCAGTGATAACACTCGGAATAATTTTGAAACATTAGCTTCCAATTGGCGCGCACGTCATACTCGATCCGTTTTGCCGACCGCAGCGTAGCCAGGTTCCATGGCGAAAACTTTCCGCCGAGTGGCTCAAACCATTTCTCCAGCGAAGGAGACACATCTGCGAGGTTCAGGAAAATAAAACCCTCCCAAAGACCAAGGCGGGCTGGCTTCAATGGATATTCAGCTTTGTTAAATCCCGGCGTCTCGTCCATGTGCGGCGCGCCAAGCAATCGCCCATCCAGCGCGTAGGTCCACGCGTGATACGCACACTGAATTGCTGCTGCGTGACCATTTGGCTTCTCGCAAAGCCGCGCGCCGCGGTGACGGCAAACGTTGTAAAAGGCGCGGATCGTCGATCGTTGATCTTTCGCGACGATCAAGCTTTCGCCGGCTACATCAGCAAGGAAATAGTCACCCGGTTCAGCGAGCTGGCTTTGATGGCCCACCAACACCCACTTGGTCGCGAACATCTTTTGCAACTCTTCAGTAAAAATCTCCGGTGAAATAAAATAGCGCTGCGGCAAGGTCGTGGCGCCAGCTGTGAATGTCTCGGTCGTCCTGCGAAATGCTGGTGGTACGTTGGTCTGCGTCGATGGCATTTGAGAATGCTCCACGCCGTCTACTCCCGCGTCAATGCGCTAATCGCACGCGCATCGCACTTGGATCTCGGGGCCCTTGGCAGGACAAACCTTCTTCGCGTCGATGCCCGCCTATCTCAGGACTACTTGGTGAAACTCGTACCAATCGTCGAGATTGTTTAGATTCACTGCGTCCTTAGGAGCGGAGGCGTCGTCTGCGATATCGGACGCACCTAGGACTCCTTTGCGTGTCTCATCATCGTGAATGTAACCGCGCACTGCGGCGTTATGCTTTTCAACCGCGCCGCGATTGAGTGACTTCGCGTTTTTCTTCACCCACGCTTCGAACTGTGGATAGGTCGGTTTATTTTTCTTGATGTAATCTTTAACCGCCTGCTCTTCGAGTCCGAGTGCGGCACAAGTCATGGCATCAAACCCTCTGCCAATGCCGGGATAGCCAGGTGCAAGTTTGCCTTGCTCTTCAAGAGAGACTTTCAGCCAGAGCCGCGGAAGATGAAGAACACCGAGCGGCCCGGCAACGCCAGAGCTGATCATTGGAACGTATGTGTCGGCCATAGTATGTTTTTGTTAATCCTGCCTCAGGCGAATTGCAAGAGGTGTCGGTAAAAAACGTCTGCTCCTTACACGCGCCCTTTACGATGTGATTCTGAGCGAAGCGAAGAATCTCGGATCAGCTTTGTACGACGTGGAAGCAGAAGAAATTAGAGATGTTTCACTTCGCTCAGCATGACACCCAGTTGAGAGCCGTCGCCGCGTGCCTCATTCGTTTTCGACATCCGGCTTCGGTAACGGCGAGGTGATTTCGACTTGTGTGATTTTACTATCCGGCTCGCGGCTGGCCTCGAGTTCCACTTCCTGCGGTGGATCGGTGCGCGTGCTGAGAAACAAGATTCTCGTGATCTTGCCGTTTACACTGATCTTGTTAAGGCTCTGATTGAGATTGTTCGCCGCGGCTGCAGCCGCTTGCCAGCTGTCGGCTATTTTCTCTGGTGTAAGCGATGAAGTGCCGGTCTGAACAATTTTCACCTCGTCATCCACGATTTTTCGCACTGGCGCTCCCGCAGCGTTGAATTCAGGGGTAGCTGGCGTCCAGTCGGGTAACACGACTGGTCCCGGCGCTTCAAGTTGGTTCTTCAGCGCGGCCTGTAGTTTTTCCTTGTCGCGTTTTTCCTGCTCTTCCTGCCGCGCTTCCTCTTCTTTCGCTTGGAAAATCATGTCTGCGAGTTTCTTCTTTGGATTTTGCGAAGTCGGATTCTGTTTCTGAAGGTCATTGGCTTCTTTTTGCATTTCCTGCGCTTCCTTTAACATCGCTTTCAAATCAGGATCGTTTAGCGGATTGTCCTGTGCGCGAAGAAACGGTGCGAAAAGCAGGCAGCCGGCAACGAGAAGAGAAAACAGGCGAGTTACTGGGTGCACCGTGGGAGAATAGCAAAGTCGCCCGGCCGGTTACAATTCAAATGAACCAACTGTAAAGTCACGATTTGACCCCCGCTTTACCAGTCGATCACCGAAGAAGCCGAGCCCAGCATTCAAAAATGGATTGACGATATCGGATACTACGATATCGTAGTATCCGATTTTATGAGAATCTATCTTACGAGATGTGCATGGTGCCTTGTGGTGGTTCACGCAGTATTGGCTGGAGAAGCGGGAACGGCGGCGGCTGAACAGCGAACGCAGTCGTTCACAATCAAGTTAAACGGTTCGGTCACGGATGTAACTCCGCTTTTTGGACCGGTGCGCGAGGCAGAATGGGCGCCACATTGGTCACCGCATTTCATTTGCCCTGCAGAGGGCGTACAGCGCGAGGGGGCCGTGTTTACTACGACAACCGCCGATGGCACGGATCGCGTGTGGTTGCTGACTGCATACGATGTTGCGAACGGTCAGGTGGACTACGTGGTTGTGACACCTGCGTTCACGGCTAGCGAGATCAAGGTTCGCGTAGTTCCCGATGGCAAGCAGCACTGCAAAGCAACAATCACTTATCGGCGTTCTGCCTTGGCTCCGGAAGGCAATGAAGAGGTTACCAAACTGGACGCCCATTGGGCGGAGGAGCAGCGTGTGCATTGGGAAACGGCTATCAACCAAGCATTGGCGAAGGACGGCGCCCATGACTGACGTGCAATTGACGCGGGCGCTCGAGCGAGGCGAGATTCCGAACAAGGATTTCCACCATGCTTCGCACTTGCACGTAGCATGGGTCTATCTCGCCGAATCCTCATCAGTGCAGCAGGCCGCTAATAGAATGCGTGATACGCTGCGCCGATTGGCCGCGGCCGCAGGTAAACCCGAAAAATATCACGAGACCATTACATTGTTTTGGGTGCATCTCCTTGCGCACGCGTCCAAGTGCGGAGAACGCCTGGAAGAGATCGTCCATGCAAATCCGCAATTGCTGGAAAAGACTTTCCCGCTCACCTACTATTCGGCAGAGCGGCTTTTCAGTGATGAAGCCCGAACGTCATGGGTCGAGCCGGATCTGAAGCCGTTTTCAATTGATGCCACTGCGACTTGTTCATCCAGTCCACCGTGCGACGCACCGAATCGGTCTTTATCTTGACGATCTGGAGGAGCGCGGTTTAACGCAGGGGGAAGCCCATATACTGGCGCTGCTTGCTCATTCTCCCCATCGGGCGAACGTAGCCGATCTCCATCGCGGTCTCGCGCACAAAAGGTCGACCTTAACCAGCATTCTCGATCGTCTGGCAAGACGCCGATTGGTCACACGGGCAGTCGGCGAAACGGATCGCCGCACCTTCATCGTGAAACTGACGGCCAAAGGACGAAGGCTGGCGCAGCGTGTCCAACGCTACCTATCCACATTGGAACGCGCCGTGGTTCGTCGCGTAAAGGCTGCTGATGTCAGGGGCTTCAACAAAGTCGTCGCGATTCTGGAACAAGAGGCACATCGCCGCGTCGGATCCGGACGAGCTCGAACGAGTCGCAAACGCAAGAGAGCAGCCCGGGAAACTCGATAATTGCATCGCGCTCATTGTCGCTGAGGACAGCGGCTGAACAAAATTGCGAACGCCAGGACCCCGATCATGACGAGAGTGACGAGAAGGCAGTAAAGAATTCGATCTTGCAGATGCGCCCGCCGCGCCGCTTGCGCGTACGGAATTCTCGTAAACGTGACCATCGTATAAAGAGGCAGATACACACCAGGCATCGCGGCTTCGAGCAGGTGATCAAGTTTCTTCTTCGCTCGAAATGTCCTCGACGCAGTTTTGTCGCGCATTTCAATAAAATTTCCGATCGCCAGATCAGCTAGCGCGTCGGCATTTTCTTTTCTGCGCGAGAAATATTCCGCGAATGCACGTTCGCGATTATCCGCAAATCTTTCCAGACATTCGTCGAGCACAACGCAATCTTCGAATGCGGCGTTCATTCCCTGTCCATAGAATGGAACGACCCCGTGCGCCGCATCGCCGAGCAAGCAAATCCTGTCGCGGTAATACCACGGCGCGCAACGAATGGTCACAAGTGAGCCCGTTGGGTTGTTCCTAAAATCTTCAAGCAGGGTTGGCATCAGGGGAACGGCGTCGGGAAATTCTTCATGGAAGAAGCGCTGGACATCGTCGTCCGTTTGAGTTGTGGCGAAGCTGCGGGGTCCCTCAAATTCCCAAAAAAGCGTACAAGTAAACGAGCCGTCCGGGTTCGGCAGCGCAATCATCATGAAACTTTTGCGCGGCCAAATGTGAAGCGCGTTCTTCTCGATCCGCCATGATCCATCCGACGCAGGCGGGATCGTCAGCTCTTTGTAGCCATGTGCGAGATAGCTCTCATTGTATTGGAAATTGTCGATCTTTCGTTGCATCGCAGCGCGCACAGCGGAAAACGCGCCATCCACTCCGATTACTGCATCGCCACGCACGCTTAATTTGCCGGTATCGCTCTCCAAATGGCAGACTGCTTCGGTTACATCGACGTCGATGCATTTGTGATTGAAATGAACCCGCACGTTCGAACGCTGTGCCGCTTCGATTACTGTCGTGTTAAGCGAGGCGCGGCCGATCGAGTTGATACAGTTCTTGGGGTCGACGTCATAAGGCGCGAAATGAAGTGCGCCGGACTTATCGTGAATCATTCGGCCACGCATCGGGATCGCGTGTCGTAGTGCTTCGTCAGCGATACCGATTTGTTCGAGTGCATGAATTCCGCGTGTGGAAATCGCCAGATTAATCGAACGGCCACCGACAATATTGCCTTCACGCGGATCGGCTCGTCGCTCGTAGAGATCGACCTCATACCCTCGACGGCCCAGGTATGCCGCGAGCAATCCACCGGCGAGGCCGCTGCCGACGAGAACAAACTTAGATGCCATTAGGGAATTCTTAAGCGCGGCTTAAACAGATATCACGGTTATTCAAACAGTGGCGGACGACGCGGTTCTCGAGACGCATCTTATGGCGACAGAGGGCCGTGGTACACCGTTGCGGGGAATAGCTCTGTTTTGCCCCGCACGCAACTTAAGGCGTCGGAGGTTGCGTCAAATCGCTGATGCTAACCCGCTCGTTGCGTTTGGAGCCACCTTTAGTGGCTTTGCTCGCGGTCGCTGCTTTCGACTTCGGCTTGTCTGGCTCGTAATCCTGCAGCCACGCACTCCATTGCGTGTTTTCCTTCCACGCGGTGATCCCGGAATGGCCGTAATGCTGCTCTACTTCATACTCGTGGTCCTGTATGACGGGGCACCAGAATAGTCGGCCAGCCCTCCGCCAGCCATCGACGATAATCCCGTCCGTGAAAGGCTGGTTGCGCGCAGTTATTACGAGGCAATTATTTTCACTCGATGTGTGATCGTAGGCGACGCCCCAGTGCAGCACCAGTGTCCTGGGTTTGAGTTCTTTCAAATGCGTCCCGATATCCTGTGCCCAGTGGCCGCACCACCCACGTTTTCGAGCGCCGATGTTGACCAGGAACGCTTGGAACTCTGGGTTTAAGACGACGTGATAGTCGCGTGCGAGTTTGCGCGCGGTTGTGTGAGCCGTAACCGATATTTGCTCCGCCTCCGCAGGATCGACGTCAGGTCCAAGCTTCGTGAGAGCCTTGGCCAAATCCTTGATCGATCTCTCGTCTCCGGCGTATGCCTGATCGGTGAGAGCCATTAACGCGCACACGAGCAAAATGCTACGACCCAATTTAAACATTCTATTTAAGCATCTGGGATCCGATGCCGGCGTTGCGATAACAATTGCGGTAGTCATAGACAATTCGTTGGATGCTTTACGCGTGAATGCTGCTCGTGTCCAGACGCTGTTAATGATAAAAACGATGGTTTCGTCTAATGCATATTCGGCAGCTCATTTATTGCGTCGTACTAGTTGGAGTCCTCGGTGTGGTCGCGAAAACCGCCCCGCCCAGCTGGCGCGAGTTATGGCGAAAATCTCTGTGTTGGCTTTCAGCTCTTGCTCGCCACAAGACTTTGAGTTGCGTAGCGGTAGGTGTGTTGGTTCTTCTTGTGCGAGTGGCGCTTCTTCCGGTCTGGCCCATTCCCAAACCGGTCATCTACGATGAGTTTAGTTACCTTCTCCAAGCTGACACTTTTGCGCATGGCCGCCTAACGAATCCAGCGCACCCGCTTTGGCAATTCTTCGAAGGTATCTACGTCCTTCAGCAACCCACTTACGCTTCTCGGTTTCCGCCTGCTCAAGGACTTGTGATGGCTGTAGGGCAGGTACTTTTTGGCCATCCCTGGTTTGGCGTGTGGTTGAGTGCTGGTCTGCTGGCTGCAGTGCTGTGCTGGGCGCTCCAAGGATGGCTGCCTCCCGGGTGGGCGTTGTTAGGTGCGTTTATTGGTCTCGATCTTTGTCTTTTAAGCTACTGGATGAATAGCTATTGGGGAGGGGCAGTAACCGCAATCGGAGGGGCGCTGGTGATTGGCGCATGGGTTCGCATAGTCCGTGCAAAGCGATGGCGTTGCGCCTGGCTTTTTGGAATTGGAGCGGTGATTGTGATCCTGGCGCGCCCGTTTGAAGGGTCACTGCTTGTCGTTCCCGCCCTTATTGCGCTTGGCATCACCGAACGCACGGCTCGCGTTTGGTTCCCGATCATCGTCATTGGTGTTCTGGGTGCTTCATGGCTCGCATACGATAATTACCGCGTCACTGGTCATCCATTGCGTCTGCCATACCGGGAGTACTACGAGCAGTATGAAATTGTGCCACCCTTTTCGATCGTGCCGATTTCCACCACTCCACGATCCTTTCGGCCGTTCGATCTGGAGTCGAGACAACGGGGGACATACGAGCGCGCCCGAACCAGGGATCTTTTTATCGACCGCTCGTTGGATTGGCTCACTGTGCTGCGTTATTACTTTGGCAACCTCATCTGGTTGTTGCCAGTCGTTGTCTTCATACCGGCGCTGTGGCGTTCGAATCGAACCCGGTTTGCTTTGATCCTGATCGTAATCATCGGCGTATCGTCGTTGATTGAAGTGTGGTGGTATCCGCACTACGGGGCGCCTTTTCTCGCGGCGTTGTTGATACTCGCAGCGCAATCTATGCGTTACCTCAGTCAATGGAAGTATCGCGGGCACTGCGTTGGCCGTTTTCTGGCATATGCAATCCCGGTTGCGGTATTTACAGTAACGATCACGTCACAAGCAGAAGCGATCTCGGCGCGCCAGACGACAGACCAGATTCAGGCGAAGAACGCGCAAATTGCGCAAAAGGAAAGCATCGAGCAGTCACTGGTGAAGAAGCAGCCTGGGCAGCATGTGATCTTCGTTGACTATGCCGGACTACCCAGCCCGCACGAAGAATGGATCTATAATCCGGCGACCATCGATTCTGCTCCAGTGATCTGGGCATTGGATCTGGGTGAGATCGAGAACGAAAAACTTCGCAGCTATTATCCGGGGCGTTCCTTCTGGCGCTTCAAGCCAGCGGAGTCAATGACTCTGCGCCCGTACTAGCGGATCTCTCAATAGGAGGCGCTGGTCCGCAAGGGGACTATCGATGTTCAGCTAGAATTTCCGCGAAACGCCAGACTTCGTGGAATATGTTGTACAGCGGGGTGGGGGCGACGCGGATGACGTTGGGTTCGCGAAAATCGCATTTCACATCGGCAGACTCGAGCTCCTTCAATAGCTCTTTCGGATGCTCGTGTGCCAGGATCGACAATTGGCAACCGCGCGCGTCGGGTTTGCGCGGTGTAATGACAGTAAATTTTTTCGATCCAATTTCTCTTAGCAGAAACTCGAGATAGCTGGTAAGCCTGACTGACTTTTGGCGCAGCGATTCCATTCCACCTGCGCGATCGAAGATAGCGAGGGATGCACGCAACGGTGCCATTGAAAAGATCGGCGGATTGCTGATCTGCCAGCCATCGGCCGAGGCGACCGGAACAAATTCCGGCTCCAGATGCATTCGGAACCGCGTGTTCGGATCGTTGCCGAACCATCCCGCGAGCCGCGGCAATTTCGTATTGGTCGCATGTCGCTCGTGGACGAACGCGCCTGCAACTGCACCCGGGCCTGCGTTTAGATACTTATACGAACACCAGACCGCAAAATCGACATTCCAATCGTGCAATGTCAGCGGCACGTTACCGGCGGCGTGAGCCAAATCGAATCCAACGACGGTACCGTGTGCCTGCGCTGCAGAAGTAATTCTCTCAATATCGAACAATTGACCTGTGAAAAAGTTCACGCCAGCGAGCATCACCACAGCCAGTTGATCGGCGTTTTTCTCGATCACGCCGAGGATATCTTCCGTGCGGATTGTGAACTCACCTTTGCGCGGTCGTGCGAGAATCAGCGCGTCTCCTGGGTTGAGCCCGTGATGCACGATTTGCGTTTTGATCGCGTATGTGTCGGAAGGAAACGCAGGGTCTTCCATCAAGATTTTGAAACGCGATTTGGTTGGGTGATAGAAAGTCGCCATCATCAGATGAAGGTTTACCGTCAGGCTATTCATGCAGATCACCTCGAGCGGTTTCGCGCCAACAAGCCGCGCGGTCGGTTCGCGCAATGCCTCGTGATAGGTGTACCACGGCGTCCCGGCCGCGTGGTGCGCATCGACCCCAAGCTTCGCCCAGTTTTCTAGTTCTTCTTCGACAATCCCTCTTGCTGCCTTTGGCATCAGGCCTAACGAATTGCCGGCAAAGTAAATTAACGGCTTGCCATCTTTGGCAAGCGGAAGGTGAAATTGCTCCCGAAAATGTCGCAGCGGGTCGTCGGCATCGAGCTGCTTCGCGAAACTTTCGTCTGCTGCAAATTGCATCGGGATCTTAATTCTTAATTCCTCCTTCCTACTTTGCCAGCGGTAGCTGCATCAACTCGATTGTCGTTCCGTCTGGATCGCGGACGTATACGACTCGCTTCCCGGCGTTCGGGCCCGACTGAAGAGTTTGCGGCTTCCCGGCTGCTTTCCAACCCGAGACCGCGATCCTTTTTAGGATCGCACCAAGATCGTCCACGATGAGCGCGACGTGCGCGGAACCGACATCGCAGGGCCGAAGATCGATATCCCGCTTACGCTCGCTAGGCGCGAGATACTCGAGCAGTTCAATCTTGTGACCACCCGGGGTTTTCACGACTGCGAGTTTCAGTTCCGCACCGGGAACGCCGGTGATCTCACGAGCCATTTCACCAGTTTGATGCGCTGTATGTGAAAGCTCGAAGCCGAGAACGTCACGCCAAAATGCCAGTGATCGCTCAAGATTTGAGACGGTGATTCCTGTATGGTCAGCGTCGAGGATGCGGAATTCGTTCGTGCTCGTGCTCATGCTCCTGGTCGTGATCGGAGATAGCCAGAGATTCCTCGACTTCGCTCAGAATGACAAGACGGAGAAGGCGCGATTATCCCGCCGCCGCAATCACCTTGAGCTCGATCGCAATCGGCGTCGGCAACGCGCCGACTTCAATCGTCGTACGCGTCGGATTTGGTTTCCCGTCACCGGAAAAATATTGTGCGTAAAGTTTGTTATAGGCCGGAAAATCCTTCTTCATGTTGGTCAGGAACACGGTGACATCGACAATATCGTTCCACCTTGCGCCAGCGTCTTCGAGCACGAGGCGGACATTTTCAAAAACGGCGTGACATTGCGTTTCGATGTCGTAACCGACGACGTCGCCGGCCGAATCGAGCGTCACTCCGGGAATCTCCTTGCTACCACGTACGCGGGGTCCGATCCCCGACAAAAACAATAGATTCCCTACGCGTTTGGCATGGGGGAAAGCGCCCACCGGTTCAGGGGCGCGTTTGCTTTCGAAAGTATCGCTCATCGAGTCTCTTTAATCACACAGCTTAATATTGTGCTAATGACGTCAACGTTTGACGTGTTCGTCAAGGAAGCTGAACAAATCGCTCTCCCACTGAGGGACCGCAAGATAAAGCAGGTTGTGTCCGTCCTCTGAGGTCCGACCGACGGGCGGATAAATTTTGAGCAGATGAGACTTATGCAGACGTTCCAGTTCACCGACCAATGCGTAACCTGGGACGGTGCTGTAATCGTTGGCAGCCTGAATCAACATGATCGGTGCCGTTGCCTTGTCGGCCGCGGCCAGGAGTCGGTCGCGTAATTCGTGTGAATGCTCCCACGAAGTGGCTGCCGCTGCGAACGCCACGGCAGCTCGAACGGTGTTGTCCTTTTCGGCGGCGAGCAGTGTTAGTTGTCCGCCCAAGGAGTGCCCGGCAATTGCAATACGCTTGGCGTCGATCGCAGGGGCTGTCTTTAAGAATGACAGCCCAGCTATAACATCATCGAGGTGATCGGTGGTAGTCAGCGCGAATTGCAAATGCTGACGAGCTTCTTTCCCTTTGGTCGCTTCTTCGCGTTGTAAGACGTCTCGCATGAACTCGCCCTGGTCCGCTGAAAGGCCTTGGCCGCGTCGGAACAGGTAGAAAAATGCGTAGCCATGTTTCAGGAATACTGGGGCAAGTTTCTCGGCAGCCTTGGTCATCGGCAGCCCGGCCGTGTGACTCGCGTCCGGACCACCGGATCCATGGCAAAAAAGAACCGCGGGGAAGGGACCCGGTCCGCTTGGCTTCCATAGGAAAGCCTTGAGACGCAGGTGTTCGCTCGAGACGACAACTGTTTCGGGAGCGATGGAGACCTGTTCGTCGATGGCCAGGGCCGCCGACGTCATTACAAATAGAAGCGCGAGTGTTCTGACTCTCAACCGTTATCTCTGGACATCGTCATCAGCGCGACTGCGACTTGGCAGAGAATCGCTATGCACATACAACGGCAAATAATGCAGCCGCTTTGTCAATTATGATTATGACCCATCGCAGTGGCTTGCGCGGGACTGAACCGTTTCGCTGATCGCGCGCGTGCTTTTATCGCCTCGACTGCCCGATCGCGCGCCGGCGCGGTGGTCACAAGAGAATCGAGCAAATGTTGCGCGACGTGAGCGACCTCATCGACCGCGCGATTGAAGGCTCCCTCGTTTGCCTTGGAAGGTTTCGTGAACCCGCTCAGCTTGCGGACAAACTGAAGCGACGACGCGCGAATCTCGTCGTCCGTCGCGGGTGGGCTGAAGTTATGAAGTGTTTTGATGGCTCGGCACATATCAGAAACATCAACACTTCCCGATCAACGATCAACTATCAAACTGTCAGTCGCATCGAGGCGCGTAACTTATTTCGCGATGCAAACGTTCTTGGGCTCTGTGAAGAAGCGTAGTGCTTCTTCACCGCCTTCGCGGCCGACGCCGCTTTGTTTCATTCCGCCAAAAGGGACCCGAAGGTCGCGCAGCAGCCAGCAGTTGACCCAAACGGTGCCGGTGTTGATTTGCTCTGCGACGCGGTGCGCACGACTCAGGTTCTGTGTCCAAACACTTGATGCCAGGCCGTAGTCACAATCGTTCGCATGTGTAATCACTTCCTCCTCGTCGTCGAATGGCGTGATCGTGACCACCGGGCCGAAGATTTCTTCGCGATTTGTGCGACACGCAACCGGCAAGCCAGTAATGACTGTGGGCTGGAAGAAATAGCCATCACGGCAACGCTCGTTGATCGATTCCGGCGCTTTGCCTCCGAGCGCGACCTTCCCACCTTCTTTCTGTGCAAGGTCGACATAGAACTTGATCTTATCGAGCTGTGTCTTGCTTGAGATCGCGCCCTGGTCGGTTTTCTCATCGAGTGGGTCACCCATTTTCAGTTGCGACGCCTTCTCGATGAAGCGCTGGACGAAATCCTTATATGCGGAACGCTCGACAAATACACGCGATCCGCACAAGCAAATCTGACCCTGATTGGCGAACGAGGAACGCACGCTTCCAGCGATTGCAGCATCAAGATCTGCATCGGCAAAAATGATGTTTGGGTTTTTTCCGCCGAGCTCGAGCGAAACCTTCTTGAACAACGGCGCGCAAGCTTCAGCTACTTTGCGACCGGTAACCGTGCCGCCGGTGAACGAGATCGTGTTGATCTTCGGATGCCCTGTGATTGGAGCACCGACATTTGGACCGGTGCCATGCACGACGTTAAGGACACCGTCCGGCAAACCGGCTTCGCGTACGATCTCGCAAAGCAGGTAAGCGGTCATTGGCGTAAGCTCGCTCGGCTTTGCGATCGCCGTATTTCCAACGGCGATGGCGGGGGCGATTTTCCAACTCAATAAGTAGAGAGGAAGATTCCACGGCGAGATTAGTCCAGCAATGCCACGCGGCTGTCGCAACGTGTAATTAAAAGCGAGGTTGTCGGTAATATGCGCTTCGGATTCGCTGTGCAGGATTGCAGTCGCAAAGAACCGGAAATTGCTTGCAGCACGCGGAATATCCAGGGTGCGCGCCAGAGAGAGCGGTTTACCGGTGTCGATCGATTCGGCGCGCGCGAGTTTTTCCAGATCGCGCTCGATCAGGTCGGCGATACGCAGCAGGATTCGTGATCGCTCACCTGCAGATTTTTTAGACCAATCGACGAACGCCTTCTCTGCCGCCGCGACGGCGGCCTCGACATCGCGTGAGTCACTGTCCGCAACTTGCGAATACGGTTTTCCGGTCGCAGGCTCGATATTGTCGAGGAATTTTCCGCCGATCGGCTCCGCGAATTGCCCATCAGTGAAGTTTTGGATCTGCGGTAATTCGGTACGCACATGGAAGTGTAAACGCTCAATGCGCCTTCGCCAACCAGCCTTCGGGTAAAGCTACGGCGAATCGAGAGGCTCCGGCATGGCGGGCGCCGGTGACTGTGTTGAATTCCTCAGTGCCTGCGGACCGAAACGTGCGCAGGCGTCTTCTGGCTGGGGCCAATGCTAAGTGGGAAAGTTGGCGTCTGTTTCTTTTGCTCAACGTACTCGCAAAATGCCTTGAGGCATTCATTTGCAATCTTGGGCAACGCGACGCCATAGAGACGATCGATTCCCTCGATCTTTTCCTTTAATTCTCTCGGAATTCGAATCGTCAAGCGGGCATCCTTCTTATCGTTGCCCAGCGTCCAGAGTGGGTTCGTCTTCCTCATACTAACAACTACGGAAATCCGAGGCTAAAGGTGCGTCATTTTTTGCATTAAAGGAAAGATTTTCCCGACGATTGAGAGATGGCCCGGTGGGTTTGGACTGCGAAATACGTCCAGAAAGGCCGAAGCGACGGCAATGGACAAAATTGTCATCATTTGACGACATAGGCGTCCAGAGACGCACGTTCGTCCGAATTGTGGAACATGCGTACATTTCAGACTCTCTTTCGGAGCGCCATTGTTATTGTGATGTGGAACGGCTTTTCAGCCCTCGCGACGGTTTACCAGTCCGACGGTTCGGCGGCGAGTGTGCAGGGCTTGCACGACGCCGTGTTAAATGGCGATACAATCACGCTGCCGGCGGGCACGTTCACATGGACGCAAACGGTCAATATTTCCAAGAACATCAGTATCGTTGGCGTGGCGGGACAGACGACCATTAACGATCAGATCTCCAAGACTGGCGGTTCGCCGGGTGCGTTCCGCTGCAATTTGCCTTCGGGCGGGACCTTGTTTCGGATTAGTGGGATCAAGTTTCAGGGGACGGTCGGCCCGGCATATACGGGATCGCTCGGTGAGATTTCACTGGACGGTGTCAGCCAGGTGCCGAACGTCCGAATTGATAACTGCCAGTTCGATGGGCTTTACGTTCGCCCGATCGTATTCTTTGGCGGACTCTGGGGCGTTATTGATCATTGCAGTTTCACGATGGGCCCGTGGGTCGGCGGCATCGATATTCGTCATTCCGGTTGGAAAGGCATCGGCAATTACGGCGATAACTCGTGGGCTGACGATCCGCGCTGGGGGAGTGAGCAGGCAATTTTCATCGAGGACTGCACGTTCAATAACTTTAGCGGCGCAACATTTATCGATGGCGATGGCGGGATGCGGGCCGTGGTGCGGCATTGCACCATTTATGGCTCTGAAGCTGGGAATCACGGTACCGAGACGGGGCAACGGTATCGCAGCGGCAGAACATTTGAGTTTTACCAAAATCATTGCGATGGCGGGCCCTCCACGTTCAATCACAACTGGATGATTTACGTACGTGGCGGGAGCGCGCTTGTATGGGGCAACTACAGCGACCGCTACGATTCGCTGGTCGTATTCTCCGAATACCGTCTCTGGTTTCAAGCGACTCCCTGGGGACAAGCCAACGGAATAAACCCCTGGGACGTGAACAGCCCAACCGTGTTCGCAACAGGGATACACACGGGTGGGAACAGCTCAAGCTCGTTGGTAACAAACGCAAATTGGCAGACTAACCAGTGGCAAGGCTACTCAATTCGAAATCTCACACGAGGAACAGCGAGTTCGATTAGTTCCAATACATCGAACACTATCAAGCCGGACGGGAATCCGCAGGGTGCATCCATGACATTCAACACGGGTGACAGCTTTGAAGTTCGGAAGATTACTATCGTGCTTGATCAGCCTGGGCGTGGCAAAGGCGATTATATTTCCGGCAGCAGCCCGGCGCCAGTCGGCTGGCCACACCAAGCCAGTGAGCCTGTCCGCATTTGGGGCAACACGCTCGGCCCTAACTTCGGAAATGGGAACGGCAGGTCAGTTGTTTATTCGCAGGGATACAGTGTCGTTCAAAACCAGGATTGGTTTTATAGCTCGGACACCTCGGCGGCGTTGCCCGGTTATACTCCGTATATTTACCCCCATCCGCTGGTGACCAACCCGCCTGTTCCCAGCCCCACCCCAAGCGCCACCGTAACGCCATCGTCTACACCGATACCGACTCCTTCGCCGAGTCCCACGTTGTCGCCGTCGCCAACCCCCGCACCAACGCCGACGCCAATCTCGCCTTCGCCGACTCCAACCGCCACAGCGACGGCGACCGCAACAGCTACTGCTACGCCGAGGCATACTCCCAGGCCGCGTCCTTCTCACGCGCCCGAGCCATAGTAGAAGCGCTTTGAAAATTCCTGGATAAGAGGTGACGAATCGAAAGCGCCGGTTCGACCAGATCATACTTGTAAGAGATGTTTGCAGCACGCCCTGCGCGTGGACCGTGTCCGCGCGTCGCAGCGCTTAAGCAGAAGTGGGCGGATTTTGACGGGTATGTTATGCCGAATCGCTATGCGTTCGCCTTCTCGCTGTGCTTCTGCGAAACCGGTGAGGGAGGGATTCGAACCCTCGGTAGCCTTTTGGGCTACGGCGCTTTAGCAAAGCGCTGCTTTCAACCACTCAGCCACCTCACCAAAAGGTCCGAGCCGGACCGGCACTGCCGGCGAGAATATCGCGAAGAATTGCGGATTGCCAATCGCTGATTGCTGATTGAATTGATTGGCAATGATCAGCGAGGAAGAGGCGCGTAATCGAATTTTGCGGGCAGTTAGTCTAAGGTCGGAACGAACGGTCCTACTTTTGGACGCAGTGGATTGTTTCAGCGCGCGAAAGGTTGTCGCTCGAATAGCACTGCCGACTTTCGATAATTCTGCCATGGATGGCTACGCCGTTGTGGCAAGCTCATCCAGAAAAGGCGCGCGATTGCAAGTAATCGGCGAGCAGCCGGCTGGCATTGATCGACATCTGCGGATTTCTCCTGGTCAAGCCGCGCGGATTTTTACGGGCGCGCCGATACCCACCGGTGCGGACGCGGTTGTTATGCAGGAAGACACGACGCGCGAAGAAGACGAGGTCCTGGTAAATGCGGATGTCGATCCCGGTGAATTTATTCGCCGGCGTGGTTGCGATTTAGCGGAAGGGCAGAAAATTCTGGGGCGCGGCGACCGCATTCGCCCGGCGACGATCGCTCTTCTGGCGTCGCAGGGTTTCACTGATGTGACAATCGGTGGCCAGGTAAACGTGGCAATCCTTTCCACTGGTGACGAAATCGTCGTCCCCGGAACGAAGCTTGATCAGGGTCAAATCTACGAGAGCAATTCGATATTGCTTCAGGCGCTGGTGCTTCGGTGCCGTGCAATCGTGACATCGGCCGAACATTGCCCCGACCAACGCGAGCGCTTGACCGAAGCGATCCAGCGCGGAATGAAAAATCATGTCCTTGTTATCACCGGTGGCGTCTCGGTTGGAGAACATGACCTGGTCCAGGCAACGCTGCGCTCGCTGGGAGTCGGGATCGATGTATGGCGTGTGGCAATTAAGCCAGGAAAACCATTTCTCTTCGCTGAAGCCGGTGGATGCGCTGTGTTTGGTTTGCCGGGAAATCCTGTGTCGGCATTTGTAACTTTTCTACAGTTTGTGCGTCCGGCGATTTTGAAAATGATGGGTGCGAACGAGTTCGATCTGCCGAAAGCGCAGGTAAGATTGGGCGTCGATTTTGCCAATCAGGGAGATCGTACACATTACATACGGGGCAGAATCGACAACGGAACCTTCGTGCCCATCGGGCGCCAGGAGTCGCATGCGCTTTTCGGTTTAAGCCGGTCGAACGCGTTACTGCGGGTCGCTGCGGGCGAATCGTTGAAGGCGGGTGCGATCGTCGAAGCCCAAATCTGGGATTAGCAGTGAGCGTGCTTTCGGCGAGAGAGAATCATCCCTGGCGGAAAACAGTTTTATGAACGCCAAATCCTGGGTGCGCGGGATTGACAGGCAATGCGCGCATTTCTAGCTTACATCCACTTGAATACGGGAGCGCTCACCGCATTTGCACGAAATCCGGCCGATCAAATTCGTGCGGATGCAGAACGCCTTTCTCACATTATTCTGGAACTGCAGCGTTGCTTTGTGCTGCGCCTGTGCAAGCAACTCGCCCCGGGCAACGTTTCGTTCCCGCAATTTTTTCTTCTCGCGTATCTCGATCAAAAGGAGGTTCTCACCATGTCTGCGATCGCGCAGAAAATGGGGCACACCACCGCGGCAGCGAGTGGTTTGGTAGCTCGCCTCGAAAATCTTGGTTACGTGGTGCGCTCCGTTGCGCGCGACGATCGGCGCAAAGTGATGGTTTGCATTACGGCGAAAGGTTCCACGCTTGTCAGGCGAATTCGGGAGGAGATGGTTAGTAATTTGATGAAAATTCTGGATCACCTCACGCCGGACGAGCAAAAGGCCTGGCTGCAGATTTACGGTAAGATTTTCGACTATTGCCAATCGAAATGATTTTCATTTATCCGGCGGCGGTGCTATCTGACTGCCATAAAACAGCGGATGTAAAATCCGCGCGCGGGCTTTCACGCGTCTAATCGCTAAACGGTATGAGAAGATTTTTTATTTTCGTTGGGATGCTTGCAGTCTGCGGGACGCCTGGCCTGCGAAGTTTCGGCGGTACCGGAACAAGGGGGTCCGGCAGTGGAACAGGCTCTGCCGGTAAGGTTCCTACTTTTACTCTGGACCAGGCCATTCTCATGGCGCTGCAACAGAATCCCGCTCTTCTGAACGCGGAACAGGAAATCAAACGCACTAAAGGCGTGATCATCCAGGTCCGTGCGCAGGCTCTCCCGCAGATCACGGCCCAGGCGACGTATGACTGGACGGATCCCAATCTCGTTAACGCCCGAACGGTAAGCACGTCGGCTGTGACGACTGGGGGTACACCCACGGGCACAGGCGGATCCAGCTCTCTCCTTGAGTCGCCCCAATCACAGGTGAGACAGGGTGAAGCGGGTAACGCCGTCGCCGCTCCAACGGCGACACCAGGTGTTAGAAATACCGAACTGAGCGACGTGTCGTACACAATCTCCGTTATTGGGAGCCAGCTGATTTTTAGCGGCACAACTCCCAATCAGATTCGCGCTACGTTTTTTCAGAGGGACAGCGCCTATTTCGCTTTCCGAAACGTTTTGGATTCACTCATCGCGACTGTCAAGACGCAGTTTTACCAGATCGTGGTCAATCGAGAGCTCGTGAAGGTGAACGAACAATCGGTGGAGCTACTGAACGCTCAGTTAAAGGACCAGCAGAACCGCTTCGAGGCGGGAACCGTTCCACGATTCAACGTGCTGCAAGCAGAGGTAGCGTACTACAACCAACTTCCGCAGCTGATTACCGCCCAGAATAACTTGCGAATATCGAAGCTGACTCTGGCGAAGACGCTTGGTATCTACTTTCAACCAATGCGCGGGGAAGAACCGCCTTTGGAGGTCGTCGGTGAAATGCCTTACATCCCGCGCACGATTAAACTTGCCGACGCTATTGAGATGGGAAAAGAGCGGAGGCCATTTCTCAAACAAGCACGAGCCAACGTCCTGAACCAGCTTCAGCAAGTACGAGCGGCCGCGGGTCAGTACCTGCCCACGATCACCGCCTCTGGGGGCGGCGAATGGGTCAGTTCGCCGATCAATTCGAGCTGGCATGATATTTCGAAAGGCTGGGTCGCGGGGGTTTCCGGCAGCATGCCAGTCTGGGATAGCGGCGCGATCGCTGGCCAGGTTATACAGCAGCGCGCTCTTCTTTCAGAAACCAAAATCACCTACGACGACGACGTCCGGCAGGTGGAACTGGAGATACAACAGGCCTACTCAAATTTGCAGCAGAACCGCGAGTTGATCATAAGCCAGGAAAAAAACGTGGAGCAAGCTGAGGAGGCGCTTCGTCTGGCGAAGGCGCGTTTGGACGCCGGTGCGGGAGTTCAATTGGATGTGCTCAACGCGCAGGTCCAACTGCTGAGTGCGCAATCAACGCGTTTGCAGGCGCTTTTCGGATACAATTCTTCATTGGCAGAATTTGACCGGGCCACCGGCGCGCAGAGTACGTACCAGGAGATGTTCGCGGATCTCGCACCGCGTGCGACGAAAACGAAGACCTATTATACCGGCAGCGGCGTGGATGCCGAAGGCAAACGAAAAGACGCTGACGATGATCCGCCGCCGCGAGCTCGGGGTGGAAGACGAACGTCAAATTCGAAATAGGGATTCAAATCCGAAGGTCCAAGCACGCGATTGTCATCCTGAGCGGAGCGAAGGATCTCTGATTATTTTCCTGGGTTCCAGCAATTAAAGACAGAGATGTTTCGCTCCGCTCAACATGACAGGGAGGGAGCGGCTGGTGATTTGGAGGTTCGATAATGACGCAACTTCCGTTCGAACAATTTCCCGCGCTGAGCGCGATCGAAATCTGTCGTCACGCGTTGACTCAAAGAATTCCAGGCATCGACGTTTCGCATGATAAAGCCGAAGTATTGAAGCGGCTTGAAGCCGCGCATCGCGAAATTCGCAATGCAATCGCCGTTGGCGATTGGCCGCTATTCACCGCTCAACAAATTCACGGAAACAAAATCGCAGTTGTCGATAGCTGCACCCACGGCCCTGCGGGCCGTGAATTCCCAGCCTGCGACGGTATCATCACAAACCAATCTGGGATCATGCTGGGTGTTTACGTCGCCGACTGTTGCGCCGTTTACATTATCGATCCAAAAACGCCGGCAATCGGTCTCGTTCATTCCGGCCGCAAAGGCACCGAGCTCGACATCGTAACGAATGCGATCAGGCAATTGAAGGATCGCTTCGGATCGGATCCTACGGAGATGATCGTCCAACTCAGTCCGTGCATTCGCCCACCGCACTACGAAGTCGATTTCGCTGCGGAAATTATCCGGCAATGCCGCGCGTCTGGTGTGAAAACAATTTATGATTCTGGCGTGTGCACTGCCTGCGACTTGGGTCGCTACTATTCCTATCGCGCTGAAAAAGGAAAAACCGGCCGCATGCTGGCATTGCTGGGACTCAGTCCGGCAATCTAGGATTAGACGGAAAAATATTCGCATTACATTACGAGCTTTCGTCTAATTCTCGTTAGATGCTATGCGCCAGTCCGACGCTTCACAGAACATGTCGCGCGAGTCTGACATTATTGCGCGGCCACCGTTCGGCTCGCGGCTACCGTTTGATCCCAAAGAACGGCTCCCAGTTTCCCAAGCACGCGCGTGGCTTGGCATTGTCGTCTTGGTCATCGGTCTTGTTGCCGGTTTCTCAGCTCTCTTGTTTGTCGCAGCGAAGTTATGGCTCGGAGGCATCGGCCTTCTTCTGATCATTGCTAGTTTCTGGATTTTGGGGCTACATCGTTTGCGTTTGCGCGCAGGACATGGCCGAGATCCAAGAAACCTGTATGCACATCCCCGCATCTAACCAAGCGCTCCAGCCGACGGCTACCCGTTGTGCGTTCACGTTTTTCTATGACTAAAACACTTCTGAAGATTTTCAGCCTCGCTCCCGGTAGCCGCGGCTGAGCTTATTCTCGTTAGACCTCGATGCCACGCCTAGCTTTTCAGTTGTTCCCAGCGTTCGTATTTCTCGCTTTAGCGGGTTGCGAGAACAAGACCGCGACACCAGAGGATTTCCGGCATGGCGACGAGATCGTCGCAGCACTCGAGAAGTATCGCACCGCCCACAATCACTATCCCGACACCCTCGGATCCTTGGAGCCAGAGTATATCGCTCAGATCAAACAGCCTCGATACGGTGAGCGCCGATGGGAGTACATTAGATATTGTGAGAAGGGCGCGTATGGTTTGTCCATGTGGAGAGCGGACCACGCTGGTTACGGCTATAACGTGCCAGATTCCAAATGGACGTACATCGACAACTCTTTTTGAAGCGACGCGGAAGGTCTAACCACGCGATGGAGCGAACGGCGGACCGCCGTACGCTCCGCTTTTGAGATGATTTCAACCCTCCCACTCCGAGCGACGCGCGCTCTCGTCCGCCGTCGCTCATCTTATTCTCGTTAGCCCTATGCACCTCGCCACCGATGATGTTCCGATTGCCTATCGCGGGCGTGAGCCGCGGTTTGCAGACGCAACGGAATTGGTCTGCGTTGGGCGAGATGTACATGGACGGGACGCTCTGCTGCACCCTGGCGCGGCTGAAGCGTGGAGATGTATGGCAACCGAAGCAGCTGGTTACGGTTTCACATTGTTGATCGTTTCTGCATTCCGGAGCATTGATCGCCAGACGGAGATCGTGCGGCGCAAAAGGGACAAAGGGCTGTCTTGGGATGCGATTCTGAAGGTGAGCGCATATCCAGGTTTCAGCGAGCATCACACTGGCTGCGCGGTTGATATCGGATCGCCAGGATGCTGTGATTTAGTGGAAGACTTCGAAAAGACACCCGAGTTTAGATGGCTGGATGAGCACGCGGCGGACTTTGGATTTGCGATGTCGTACCCGAGGGACAATCGATTCGGAGTAGCTTATGAGCCTTGGCATTGGATGTGGAGAAAAGCGGGCTAACAAGTGGATGCAGAGAACCCGGCGATGACGCTCCAGTTGGCAATTGACATCCATTGGCGCCGGGTCTCTGATCCTGGTCGTTAGGCCTGAACACACGCGCCATGATTGATGTCGGCTTCGATGAGATTACCGAGCGCGAGATTTTCTGCGTCGCCGCGTCCACCTTCGGCGAGTTGCCGACATCCTTCCCGTTGCCGACTAAGCGTTTCGTAGTGCTGCTTGTTGCCGACACTAGGCAGACCGACGTGGCGACGCTTTCAGGCTTTTCAGAGAGCTTGCTCGCTTCCGGTTGCGTTTACTTCTGCGCATGGGGTCCCGGTTGTGAGCGCGCGCACGACATCATGGACGAGTGCAGCCTCGATATAGATCCAGTCATCATGACGACATGGCATGCTGACGAATCACTAGATGAGGCGCTTTACTTCTTTCTTCGCAACACTTGGCCTGACGAAGGATACTCAGAGGATGGCAGCGCCCTTGCGATTACTGTTGGTAGTACAGAGTGGGCTGCGCAGGTGGAGCGCAGATTACGCGACAGAGATTCACTAAGGGACGATGTTCTCGCGGAGGCCTAACCAAGCGCTGGAGCGAACGCTGACCGGCGCGAAGATTTATTTTGGATGACTTCAACACTGAAATCCGCCGCACAGCTCGCTGTGATTCGCATGTTCCCGATGCTCACCCGGTCGGGCTGCCCGTCTATCTCGCACCGCTTCCCGCGGGCTCGGTTCGTCAGCGGTCGCTCAGCTTGTTCTCGTTAGTTCGACATCTCTTCGCGAGCACTGCGTTTGAGCGGACAAATGCTGCGCTTTTTTGCGCTCGCGACGAAGTCCATGAATTCGCGCGCTGTCGCACCGAATTTCATCGTTGCTGCTTTTTCCACCGCTTGCGAGATGTTGAGTCCGCTCAGGTAAACAAGTTTGAATGCTGCCTTAATTTCTTCTCGATCTTTTTGGCTGAAGCCGACGCGGCGCAAGCCGACAACATTTAATCCAAATACAGAATTGCGCTCTGCTGCGATTACGAATGGTGGCAAATCCTTTCCAAACGCAGAACTGCCTTGCACCATCACCAGTCGTCCGATGTGCATGAATTGATGAAATGTCGATCCGCCGCCTAGAAACGCGCCGTCGTCCACGCGCACGAATCCGGCCAGCAAACAATTGTTTGCGATGATGACGTTGTTTCCAATTTCGCAGTTGTGGCCTATGTGGGCGCCCGCCATCAGAAAATTTTTGTCCCCGATTTTCGTCGAGCTTCCATCCGCCGTCCCGCGATGGATGGTGCAATACTCGCGGATGATGTTGTTGTCTCCGATCTCGACTTTTGTTTTTCGTTCGGGGGAGAACGAAACATCCTGAGGAGGCGCTCCGATCACTGCGCCGTGGCCGATCAAATTGGCAGAGCCGATCTCGACTTCTCCTTCAATCACGACGTGTGATTGCACGACTGTTTTCTCGCCGATTGTCGCCTGCGATCCAACAATTGAAAATGGTCCGATCTCGACGCCTGCACCAATTCGCGCGGCAGGATCAACAATTGCAGTTGGATGAATCTTCGTGTCGCTCACGTTTGCGAGAAAGCTTTCGAACAACCGCGTGTGTGTTCGGTCGCCTCTCCATTTTGAAGGGAGAGGGGGAGGGTGAGGGTCGATCCAAGTCGAATTCGTTTGAACCCCTCACCTTCATCCTCTCCCCTTGAGCAAGGGGAGAGGCAATCTCTGAATACCATTTTCACAACACGCCTGCTTCCTTGAAACTGAAATAACCCGGATTCCCTTCAGAAGGCGAGCCGATGATAATGTGATCGAGCAATTTGATTTGCAATAGCTCGGCAGCTTCAGCGAGGCGTCTTGTGAAACTGTGATCTGTCTGGCTGGGCGAAGCGTCGCCGGAAGGGTGGTTGTGAACAACGATCACCGCGTAGGCCGAAGCGATGAGGGCCGGTCGAAAAACGTCCCGCGGATGCGCGATGCTCTCATTCACGCTTCCGATCGAGACTTCCTCGACTCGAATCAAATGATAACGCGTATCGAGAAGAATCACCCGCAGCGATTCTTTGCGGAGTCGCCGCATATCGGGCCCGACCAGTTCGTTCACCAGTTCGGGTGAATCGATTTTTTGCCTGGATAATGTTTCGCGCGCGAGCCGCTGGCCGAGCCCAAAAGCGGCGACCAGTTGGACGGCTTTGGCAAAACCGACGCCACGCATTTTGGACAGCTCATCAACTGTGCAACGACTCAATCCGCTGAGCGAGCCGTAGTCTTTCAGCAATTTGCGTGCGACTTCGATCGCATTGGCACCCGGAATTCCGGTGCGCAACAAAATTGCGATTAGTTCCGGGTCGGTTAAGATTGCCGCTCCGTGAGCGGCAAGTTTTTCACGCGGCCGCTCGTCCTGCGGCATCTCGCGGATTTTCAGCTGCGACATTTAACGTGGAAGGCGCCTCGGTGGCGCGACATCAGACGCGAAGTTGGTCAAACATCTCACACAAGGCGTCCCCCAGAAAGAACAACGCCTCGCCGTAAGGATTGGACTCGATTCCATCCAGGCCGCCTCGTGCTTCGCGAATCAAATCGCTCCCAGCAGCAATCGATTCATTGAGCGCTCCATTCGTCGCGCCATTTTTCAAGAGATCAATCATTTCTTCGACTCGCCCTTCGAGCACGAGCTGGCAACAGCGTTCCCGCTCGAACTCCGATGCTGAGCGCAGGAAAATTAAAACCGGTAGCGTGAACTTGCCTTTACGAAGGTCGGTGCCGAGGGTCTTGCCGGTTGCTCCTTCAGTTCCGGCAAGATCGACACAGTCGTCGTAAATCTGATACGCCGTCCCAATTTGAAACCCGAAATTCTTGAATCGTTCGATCACGTCAGGATTTGCCTCACTGATTACGGCAGCTAATTCCGCCGCTGCGGAGAACAGCGACCCGGTCTTCATTTGCACGATTCGCAAGTAATCTTGAACGCCGAGGTTGAGATCAAATTTGCGCTGTGTCTGGATCATTTCGCCAGAGCAAACCGTCGCAGCGGTACGCGCAATCGCACGACTAATGTCGGCATTCTCGAAATTCGTCGACAACGTGAGCGCGTGCGCAAAGAGGCAATCCCCCAGCAAAACGCTCAGCGAATTTCCCCAGCGCGCATTGGCAGTCGGCTGTGCGCGGCGGCGCTCCGCTTCGTCCATCACGTCGTCGTGTACCAAGGTCGCGATGTGGATGAGTTCCACGATGACAGCAAGATCGACATGTCCGGGGTTTATCTCTCCGGTTGCGCCACCGGCCAGAAGTGTGAGCAGCGGCCGCAAACGTTTCCCGCGACTACCTACTGCGTACTCGACGTAGCCCTCGATAGCTGGATCAAAAGCCGCCGCTTGTTGCGCAATGCGGGTTTCGACTTCTTCGAGATGCGGCTGAACCAACTTCGCCGCTTTCGCCAGCAAGCCGCCAGCAAGCGCAGGAGTCCTGGCCCCAGACAGGCTCGGCCGTGAACGCGCGAAGAGTTCCACGAGGCGAGAATAGCGGGGCGAGTTGTGTGTTGTCAAAGCAACACGAGTAATTATTTCACTAAAGCACCAGAGGAAGCGGCGGCTGACGCAGCCGCCCGACAACCCTCAACGCTTTCGCAGCCAGGCGTCAGTGCCGTACTTCTGCTGAGCCAATTCTCGCGCTCGATTCAAAATTTTGTCGTCGAGTTTTCGCTCGCTGCAATTTGGCGACAAAGCCTGCGCAAATCTTCGCGCTAGGCCCTTCTCAAGATCAATGCCCTGGATGCTGCCCTGCTGTAGCAGACCGCGACGCGTCCGTCGTTGGGCTGCGCCGGCTACTTTTTTGCCATCAATCATCACGTCCGCACGCACAGGGTTTTCGAAACAACTGTAGCCGGGGACGTTGATCCCGGTGCCTCCGCTACGGTCAGCGTGGGCGGTTAAAACTGGCTGTCGCCCGGTTTCTTCTAAGGCGTCGGCCAGACCCCGGTGAATCTTTTCATAAATCGACATCGATGATTCACCGAACGCGGGCTCGTCGACGGGAATGACGATTGAATAGGTGAGATCTTTTCCGTGAAAGACGATCCCGCCGCCTGTCCAACGCCGGACCAAATCACGCTCACCCTGGTAGCTCGCGACATCGGCAAATCGACCAGAGTATCCAAACGATAGAGCAGGGGATTGCCAGCGATAAAAACGAATTGCAGGCTTCGTCGCATATTCGAGCAGCGCTTCGTCGATCGCCATATTCGTCGCGGCTGCGTAAGCGCAAGCCTCATGATAAACATCCAGCGCCGCGAATACCTTCTCCGTCATGTTCAGCCTTGGTTTTGTCATTCTGACCGAAGTGGAGGAATCTCCAATTTTCAAAAAAAGACAACAATTCAGAGAGCTCTCGACTTCGCCCGAGATGGCGAATTAACGGTTTATCTCGTCCAAAATCTTCTCCGCAGCTTCACGCGGATTCGGGTGAGCAATGATTGGTCGGCCAATTACCAAATAGTCTGCACCGGCTTCGAGAGCCTCACCGGGAGTCATTATGCGTTTTTGGTCACCAGCCACAGCCCAGCTCGGTCGAATTCCCGGAACAACGAGCTTGATCTTATTACCAAATTCGCGCCGGAGCGTTTTGATTTCGTGCGAACCGGCTACAACTCCGCCTATACCTGCTTCAACACCCAGCCTCGCCAGACGCAACACCTGATTGTCGACGTTGTCCTGAATTCCGACTTCCTGGAGCGTTTTCTCCGTTGAGCTCGTTAGAATAGTTACACCGAGAAGCAACATATTGTTTGCGCGGGCCGATGTCGCGGCGCGGATCATTTCGCTCCCCCCGCTCAAGTGAATGGTGAACATTCGCACGCCAAGGCGGTTCGCGGATTCGACGGTTCGGCCGACAGTGTTTGGGATGTCGTGCAGCTTGAGGTCGAGCCAAACCTTGGAGCCTGTCGAAGAAACCGCGCGCACGATTTCCGGGCCTTCCGCGGTATAAAGTTGCAGACCGATTTTGAAAAACGAGATTTGGTCGCGCAGCTTTTCAACGAGCTCAAGCGCTTCCCTCATAGTCGGCACATCCAGCGCCACGATGATTTTGTCAGCTGTTTTCTCGTCTGTCATGTCGAGCGAAGTCGAGACATCTCTAGCTGTTGTCTCTTAAAGTTAAAGATTCCTCCACTTCGGTCGGAATGACAAGATGGTGGCCCAGCAGACAATTGAAATTCAACCTATGCAAGTTTTCGCTCCCGCGAAGATCAATCTTTCTGTAAAAATCCTTGGCCGCCGGGACGATGGTTTCCACGAACTCGACACGCTCATCGTGCCGATTTCGCTCTACGACGAGATCAGACTCGATAAAGGCCGCCCGGGAAAGGGCATCGAGTTTCGTTGCGACGATCCATCGGTCCCGCACGGCGAAGACAATCTGGCTGTCCGTGCGGCGAAGGCGTTCTTTGCAACGACTAAGATCGAGCCCACGGTTTCGATCCAACTTCAAAAGAAAATCCCGCATGGCGCCGGATTGGGAGGCGGAAGCAGCGACGCCGCTTCGCTACTACTCGCGCTCAATGAACTCTTCGACGCAAAACTATCGCAAGAAGCGCTGGCCGAAATCGCGAGCCCGATTGGATCAGACGTTCCATTTTTTGTTTTTCAATCGGCCGCCGTATGCAGGGGCCACGGCGAAATGGTCACCCCGACTAAATTGAAGAAAGAATTTTCGATTCTGTTGTTGAAACCGGCCTTTGCCGTGTCAACTGCATGGGCATATTCGCGCTGGCAAGGTTCTCGCGAGATTCCCGGAATTCGTTACGAAGCGCAAGAATTCGCCGATCAGACTTTCGTGAATGATCTGGAGCGTCCGGTTTTCGAAAAATTTGTTTTTCTCGCGCAATTGAAGATGTGGCTGGTCGGTCAATCAGAAGTCGGCGCAGCGCTCATGTCTGGTTCCGGCTCAACAATGTTCGCGGTGATGCGCGAAGAGACGGACGCCAATATTGTTGCGAACCGCGCCAAAGCGACGCTCGATCCGGAACTGTGGACGTACGCCTGCGAAACGATCTGACTTAGAACCCATCTCATAATAGGGAACGGGTGCGTTGCTGGAGATTTGACGCTGCAGCAAGGCGCGAGTAGGAAAAATATCCTTCCTGGAAATTTTACCGACGAGCAACGCCGCTGCAGCGGCGACGATCCGCAACCCTCCGGGCTAAGTGCTGACGGGCTGCTGGTCAGCGTTGCTCCTCAGTCACAGAGCGCATTGGCTATGCTCCTTCGTCGCTCCTTGCCAGCCGGCCGCCAGCGTTTAGCGCACTCATCCCCTATTTATGAGATGGGTTCTAAACCCGCGAGCGGCGGCGCCTGGAATTGCGTGAATATTTCACGGGCCTGCGTTTTGGTTCGATTTTGGCAAGACCGGTGCCGCTCTTTACTTCCATGATCTGATCGCGCAAAAGCGCGGCGCGTTCGAATTCGAGGTTCGCCGAGGCTTCCTGCATTTCTTCTTCCAATTCGCGTAGCAATTCGGTCAAGTTGAAATCGCCGCCGGCCTCCTGAATAACCGAGGCAGCGATTTCGCGCCCGCGAAGGACGGTGTGCAGACTCTCCTGCACGGCGCGCCGAACCGTTTGCGGCGTGATGCCGTGCTTCTCGTTGTATTCCATTTGCTTCGCTCGCCGGTATTCCGAAATCGATATCAATGCTTCCATGCTTTGGGTGACCTGATCGGCGAAAAGCACAACTTCACCGTTCACATGACGCGCGGCCCGGCCGGCGGTCTGAATCAGAGAAGTTTGGCTGCGGAGAAATCCTTCCTTGTCTGCATCCAAAATGCACACCAGCGACACCTCGGGGAGATCGAGGCCTTCGCGCAGCAGATTGATGCCAACAAGAATGTCGAAATCCGCCGCGCGCAATCCGCGCAAGATCTCGACTCGCTCGATTGCGTCGATGTCGCTATGCAAATATCGCACTTTCAATCCAACGTCACGCAGGTAGTCGGCCAGATCTTCCGCCGTTCGCTTGGTCAACGTCGTCACCAAAACTCGCTCGCCCTTTTCCACCCGCTGACGACAAAGCTCAATTGTCTCGTCGATCTGATTCTTAAGCGGCTTCAGTGTGATCCTTGGATCGAGAAGTCCCGTAGGACGGATGATCTGCTCCACGACCAGGGGAGCGCCCGGCGTGTGCACATCGAATCTTTCCGGGGGATCATCGGTTGGCGAAACCCGGGCTTCTGAATTCGGCGTTGAGCGTTTTCCGCCGGGTAGCACAAACGGAATAAGTTCGTTTTCGCCGATCCGTTGTCGCCGGTGCGGGAAATAACCCCTATTGCCAACCACGCTATTTTGAATTTCAAATTCTGCTGGGGTCGCGCTGACGTAGACCATCTGATTCGTCAATTTCATGAACTCGTCGAAATTGAGCGGCCGGTTATCGAGCGCGCTCGGCAAACGAAAGCCATAGTTCACAAGGACGGTCTTACGTGAGCGGTCGCCTTCGTACATGCCGCCGATCTGTGGGATCGTGGCATGCGATTCATCGATGACTACCAAAAAATCCTTCGGAAAAAAGTCGATGATCGTGTAGGGCTTGGAACCCGGCGGTCGCCCCGACAAATGGCGCGAGTAATTTTCGATCCCGTTGCAGAAGCCCATTTCCTGCAACATTTCCAAATCGTATTCAGTACGCATTCGCAGGCGTTGCGCTTCCAGAAGTTTGTTTTGCGACTCCAGTTCTATGATTCGCGCTTCCAATTCTTCGCGAATTGTGCGCAGTGCGCGATTGAGTTTATCCGCGGGCGTCACGAATTGTTTGGCAGGAAAAAAGGTAATTACTGACAGCGATTCGTGCGCGTGTCCCGTCAAAGGATCAAACCGCGTAATCGCTTCGATTTCGTCACCGAAGAACTCGATCCGAATGCCTTCTTCATCAGCCGACCCGGGATAAACTTCCACCACATCGCCACGGACGCGGAACCTGCCGCGCGCGAAGTTAACGTCGTTGCGCTCGTACAACATATCGACCAGACGACCGAGCACGGCTTCGCGCGAGATATGCTGTCCACGTTTCACGGTGAGCAGCATCTCTAAGTAATCTTCCGGTGAAGTGATGCCGTAGATGCAGGAGACACTGGCTACCACGATTGTGTCACGGCGTGAAAGCAGCGCGCTGGTAGCTGCAAGCCGCAACCGCTCGATCTCTTCGTTGATGGAGGAATCCTTCTCGATGTAGGTGTCGGACCGGGGGATATATGCTTCCGGTTGATAGTAATCGAAATAGCTGACGAAATATTCGACCGCATTCCGCGGGAAGAATTGCTTGAACTCGGAGTAAAGCTGGGCGGCGAGCGTTTTGTTGTGCGAAATAACAAGCGTCGGCCGATCCAACTCCCGGATCACGTTGGCGATCGTGAAAGTTTTTCCCGAACCAGTGACGCCCAGCAACGTCTGGTGACGGTTTCCAGATTCAACGGACTTAATCAGCTTGCCGATCGCCTGGCCCTGATCGCCTCGTGGTTTGTAGTTCGATTCGAGCTGAAACGGCATTCAATAATCTAGCAGCGACTGTTGATAATTCCCAGTGGCCGTCTGGCACCGGCCAGCCTTACGCGTTCCAGATTTGTCCCAGGACCCGGCGGAAATTGCCGCCGAGAATCAACACGATGTCTGCGTCCGAGTAACCGCGGCGAATCAGGCCGTCGGTGATATCAAACATGCGCTTATAATGATTCACTCCATCGGTGTCCATTTTGTCGCGGAAGGCGTAACTCGATTTGTAAAGGCTCCTTAACCATTTCTTGTAATCGTCCGGGAGCGCGTCGTAGCCATCGAGATCGATATCGCTGCCGACTCCTACGTGTTCGACGCCGACGAGTTTGGCGACATGATCGTAATGGTCGAGCACGTTCTCTGTCGTGGTTGGTTCCTTTGGCGAGACGAAATTTCGGACGCCAGTGATACCCATGACTCCTCCTTTTGCTGCCATCTTACGAATCGCTTCGTCGGTCTTGCACCGCGGCTGGTCGGGATTAAGGGCGCGACAATTTGCATGAGTAATCAGGACAGGCGCTTTGGAAATCTCAAATGCATCGAGCGTCGTTTGATCGCCGCAATGCGCGACGTCGACCGCCATACGCACCTTGTTCATACGGTCGACGATGGTAACGCCGAAATCACTGATTCCGTCGTCGCGCCGTTCCGTGCTCCCGTTGCCAATGAGGTTGCGGCTGTTATACGTGAGCAACGAAATGCGTTGACCGAGTTGATAAAACCGGTCGACGTCGTCTGGGGTTCGAAAATGCTCGGCGTTTTGCAGGCCTAAAATGATGCCGATTTTGCCGGAGCGTTTTGCCGCGTCGATGCCCGCCGCGTCGTCCACGCGCATGAGGTGTTCTTCGTGATGTGCAATGAATCCATTCCATAGACCGAGAAACCACATCACCTGGTCATAGGCGTTTGGTCCGACCGTGCCGACTCCGACATGCATAACGTCGATTCTGGAATCTTTGAAGCGCTGAAAATCAACGTTCGTAAATGTCTCAGGATTCGTGAACCAAGTCGGGCTTTTATCTCCTTTGAATGGCGCGAGCACGCCACGCAGTGTGAATGGGTTCAGCATGTCTACTACGGTGCTGCGCTGGACCAGATCGACAGCGCGTGCTGAGTATTTGGTCGCGTCTTCGGCGAAGAGCTGAAACCAGCCGCGGTTGATCATGGGCGCCGCCAGTGTCGCTGCTCCAACTCCAAGGAGACGTTTCAAAGACTGGCGGCGCGTTATCATGCTTCGGCCCAATATGATAATTTGTGTCGGCATTGGCAACGGCGTGATGCATAGTGGAAGGGCACACGGAAAGCGGGTATGAATTGCACAAGCTGCTTGGCAGGCTGAAACGATATGTCCAATAGCGCTGGGGCCGGTGTGCGGCTGGAGATCGGCCATGTCTTGTTCATGGATTTGGTCGGCTACTCCAAATTACTCCTGGACGAGCAGCGCGAGCGGTTACAACGCCTGACTGACATCGTCCGTAACAGCGAGCAAGTTCGCGCGGCAGAAGCTGGGGGAAAGCTGATCCGATTGCCAACTGGTGATGGAATGGCGCTGGTTTTCTTCAACAGCCCCGAGGCGCCGGTGCTATGCGCCATGGAAATAGCCAGAGCTTTAAAGAATCATCCGCAGATCCAACTGCGCATGGGCGTTCATAGTGGTCCCATCAATGAAATTCAAGATGTAAACGATCGAGCAAATGTGGCTGGTGCGGGGATTAATATTGCCCAGCGGGTGATGGATTGTGGTGATTCCGGCCACATTTTGATCTCAAAGCGCCTCGCCGACGATCTGGCGCACTCTCGTCAATGGCGCCCGTATCTGCACGATCTGGGCAGGTGCATTGTTAAGCACGGAGCTCCCATTTCGGTCGTGAACTTTTATTCAGACGAGATAGGCAACCCGCAATTGCCGGAGAAGTTTAAGCAATTGCAATCAGAGCAAGCCGCGCAGGCGGCAGCTGGTTCATCTGTCTCTTCGCGCAAGTATGTGTGGATCGCGGCCGCTGGCCTCTTGATCGCCCTCACAAGCTTTTGCGTTTGGCTCTATTTCAAACAGGCGGAAGGAAAGTCACTCGTCCCTGAGAAGACGATCGCAGTATTGCCATTCCAAAACTTCAGCCCTGACAAAGAGAATGCATTTTTTGCGGATGGCGTTCAGGACGACATCCTCACCAGTCTGGCAAAGATCAAAGACCTCAGAGTCATCAGCCGTTCGTCGGTAATGAAGTTTCGTGACGCTGCAGAACAAAATCTACGGCAAATCGGCAAAGCGCTTGGCGTGGCAAGCGTTCTTGAGGGCAGTGTACGTCGGGAAGGGGACCGGGTGGTGGTCAATGTGCAATTGGTCGACGCGCACAGCGCCCGACAAATCTGGGCGAACCGCTACGACCGTACCCTGGCCGATTCGCTGGGCCTGCAAGGCGAGCTGGCCAGTGAAATCGCCGACGCTCTACGCGCTACGCTGAGCACGGATGAGCAAGCGCGAGTCACAGCCAAGCTCACGCAGAATCCGGATGCATACGTGTTTTACTTGCGAGCGAATCAAATCTCCCGAAATCCCGACACGCTGCTGGAGGATTATAAAACCGCGGAGCAACTTTACATGCAGGCGATCGCGCTCGATCCGGATTTTGCGCTTGCTCACGCGCGTCTTGCATCCGTTTGCGCTGAAATTTTCCACTATTACGAGCCAACCAAGGATTGGGAAACCAAAGCCCGCACTGAAGCGCAAACTGCTTTGCGTCTCGAACCTAATCTGGCAGAAGCGCATCTTGCCCTCGGCCAATGCATTTACTGGATGGACCAGGATTACGAGCGTGCTCTTGAACAATTCGAAATCGCTGCCCGTTTATCCCCGAGCAACGGAGATATTGCGCGTTTGATCGCGGCGATCAAACGCCGGCAGGGCAAGTGGCAACAAGCCCTCGAAGAGTACGAAAGGGTTGCGAAGCTGGATCCGCAAAATCCAAATACAGTGCGGGAACTCATTTTTACAAACACGGCGATGCGTCGTTGGCCGGCGGCCGCGCGGTGGGTGGAGCAGCTGCGCGTAATGGCGCCCGCGTCCATTATTGGGAAAATTCAAACAGGCTACGTTGAGTTTTGGTGGAGAGGGGACACCGGTTTATTGAAGTCGTTGTTGACCCAGGTGTCTCCCGGTGTTGATCCAGATGGCAGCGTTACCTCGGTCCGATGGGACGTGGCGATGCTCGATCGCGATTTCGCAGCGGCCAGGCGCGTGATCGATGGGTCGGCTGCCAAAGAACTCTCATACACGGGAGAAGGGTCAACGCCGCGGAGTTTCTTTGAAGGCTGCATCGCGCTGGCCCAGGGTGACGTCGCGGGCGCGCAAAAATATTTTGAAGACGCGCAACCTGTTTTTGAGGACGCCGTCGAAGAGGCGCCTTCGAGCGCCATTCGGCACGCCAATCTGGGCTGGCTCTACGCTTTTATGGGACGCAAAGAGGACGCGATTCGCGAGGGTCGCCGTGCAGTGGAACTGAAGCCCGAATCTAAAGATGCCGTTGATGGCGTTATTGTGAATTGCTACCTCGCGTTGATCTATGCACGTGTCGGAGAAAAGGATCTCGCGATACCTTTGATTGAGCGGCTTCTCAAAACGCCCGGCGCAGTGGACAGCGTTGATTACAGCATCACCATTAACGACCTGAAACATCGCTGGGAATGGGACCCGATTAGAGGAGATCCGCGCTTTCAAAAACTTCTCGACCAACCGACGAAGTGACTTGTCCGCGTTCGACCAAGCGTTCCACGCATTAGGTCCGTTCAAACTAACAGTGAACTTGTGGATTGCTAATCGTGCACAAAATATGAGGCTTGATCTGCCGAGCGAGCAGTGAATCCAAAAAGATTTTTTTCCGAACTAAAGCGGCGAAGAGTATACAGCGTCGCCATCGCGTATGGGGTCGCTGGTTGGGCTCTGGCGCAGGGTATCGCGCAAGTTTTTCCAGTGTTCGATATTCCGAATTGGGTGGTGCGTCTCACAGTTTCGCTGATCGCGGTCGGCTTCCCGGTTGCTTTGGTTCTCTCATGGTTTTTTGACCTGACCCGATACGGAATTGTCCGAACACCGGATCTCGATGCTCAACGTATCAATGTCGCCCAACCGCTGGCGGACTCTGGTCGAGCGGACTCCAACGAGAAGTCGATTGCTGTTTTGCCATTCAATGACTTAAGCCCGTCCGAGGGCCACGCTTACTTCGGTGAGGGTATTGCAGAGGAGCTTCTGGGAGCGCTCGCGAAAGTGGACGGCCTGCGCGTCGCAGCCCGCAGATCTTCCTTTTGGTTCAAGGACAAGCACGCCGAACTTGGTGAGATTGCATCGAAGCTAAACGTTGGGCATGTGCTTGAGGGAAGTGTGCGACGGGACGGGAACCGCGTGCGTATCACCGCGGAGCTCATCGACGCGTGTGACGGATTCACGATGTGGTCGGAAACTTACGAGCGCGAAATGCACGGAATCTTTGCGCTACAGGATGAGATCACACGTTCTATCGTCGAGACCTTGAAGCTGAAGCTCGCGATTTCGCCGTCGCGTCGGTTTCGCAGCACCGATGCCTACGATGCTTATTTGGAGGGTCTTGTTAATTCCGACCAGAACACTGAACCAGAGTTGCGCAAGAGCCTCCAATTTTTCCAGCAGGCCGTCGAGCGGGATCCCAATTTTAGTCGAGCATGGACTGGAATTGCCAAGGCGTGGCTTTGGCTAGCCGACTCTTACGTAGCGCCGCTTGAAGCGTATCCAAAGGTGCGAGACGCAGCGATTCGTGCCTTGCAGCTCGACGACGGCGAAGCCGAGGCGCACGTGTATCTCGCTGAAACTCGACGCATACTCGATTGGGACCTCGACAGTGCAGAGAGAGAATTCAATCGGGCTGTTGCAATTGATCCGAATTCCACGACCTCCAATTACTTCATAGCCGCGCTGTACGCTGCACGCGGTGAGCGCGACAAGGCGCTGACGTATCTGCGTCGAGCCGATAGGATCGATCCGGCCTCACTTTGGGTGAGCAACTTCGCCTGCGAGCTCTATCGTTATTTCGGTCTTTACGATGAAGCGATCACAGCAGGAGAGCGAGCACTTCAGCTGGATCCGACGTTTGCCCATTACGGAGAGCCGGCGCTCGCAGCGTTGTATCGTGAGACGGGGCGCTTCGATGACGCAATTGCGCTCTACCGAAAAGCGCAAGACTTCACTGGGAGACCGGGCTTCGGTCTGGCGATCACCTACGCTCGGATGAAACGACGCGAGGAAGCGCTGGAGACACTTGAAGCAGCGATCACGGGTTGGGGGTATCGCCCGGGGGATGCCATCGCGCACGTGCACGTAACCCTTGGCGCACATGACGACGCGATTCGCGAACTCGAACGCGCGTGCGAACAGCGATCATCATCGTTGCACGGCGTTGGAATCGCTCCCGAATTTGTGCCACTTCGTTCGGACAAACGTTTCAAGTCAATTCTGCAGAGAATCGGACTCGAACCCGAGAAAGTTTTCGCGGCCACGTCCGCCTGATCATTGCACAATCGCGTCCCGGCCATGGCCGTGAGAGCGCACACCGTGCTTATTCAGGTCTTGTTGCGCCACGTGCATTCCAAAGAGCAGGATCGCAATCAAACCGAAATACAATATCGACATTGTCCAACGCTGCGACGGTGTAACTTCAAAATAACGCTGTTCTTCCTCGGTTCGTTTGCGGAAAAGCGAATAGATTCGTGGCAGTGACAACAGCACAATCAGCCAGATGATAAAATTGGGATATTTCCAACCGAACCAGATTAGCAACGCGAGTCCTGGCAGCCAAAGCCAGCGCGAAAGTGCAGTCACGATGCGTCCGCCATCGAGCATTCCGACCGGAGTCAGATTAAAAAGATTGAGAAAATAACCAAACCAGGCGAGCGCGATAAAAAGCGGAGCGGCAAAGTATTCACCCAGGAGATTGCAAACCAACGCGCCAAGACTTCCCAACATCGGGCCGCCAATCCCGACGCATGCTTCCATCCACGCATTGCGCGGTGCTTCCTTAAGAGCGATGAACGCACCCATGAATGGAATAAAGACGGGCGCACCGACCTTGAGTCCGAATTTCTTGGCGACGAGCAAATGGCCCGTTTCATGCACCAACAGAAGCAGCACAAATCCGAGCGCGAATTGCCAGCCCCATATCTGGGTATAGACCCAGATCATCAGCAGCATGGTCCCGCCTGATTTCAGCAGGATGGGCAGGAACTTCAGGAGCGGTAGGAGAACAAACTTCAGCTTCGCGAAAAACTTTGCGATCACGACGCCGACCACGGCGAGTGGGCCAAGAGCTTTTTTCACCCGGCTCCAGGCGGTTTCCGTCTTCGGTGCCTCGTACTCTGTCTGCTCGGATTGGAGATTCACTGCGCGTAACTTGTAGATTTTGGAATGTCTACAATTCCTTGAATGCCGCACCCAGGTGATCGAGGACGTCGCGCGGTAACAACGATTGCTCGCTCTGCCAGCCGTCAAAAATCGCGAGCTCTGCGGCACGACCGCACAACCATGCGCCCAGCCGCGCCGCATCGTAAAGAGACAAGCCTTGCCCCACCAGTCCTGCGCAGACGCCAGTGAGAATGTCGCCCATTCCACCCGTAGCCATTCCCGGATTACCGGTCGTGTTATAACTGAGTGGACGGTCCCGTTCCGCCACGATTGTTCGGCTGCCCTTCAGCAAAAGCGTGACGTGAAAACGCTGACAGAATGTCCTTGCTGTTGTAGCGCGCGTCTCTTTGTCCTGAGGCGAAAGTCGTTTCATCTCGCCGGGATGTGGCGTGAGCAACCTTTTGCCCTTGCAATGTCTGAGCGTTGAGATTTTCTCCGCCAGAATATTCAGGCCATCTGCGTCAATCACCATTGGTTGCTTTGCTTTTTCGATCAGCGCCAGAATTTCCGCTGCGCGGGATTTTCCGAGGCCAGGTCCCACTGCCCAGACGTCTGCTTTTTCCTTGAGCAGATCGCCATAAGACTTGAGCGGTTTAACCATTGATTCCATTGGCGCCGCGCTGGCGACAATCTCGTAAATTTCTTCTGGAACAAAAACTTCGACCAGACCTGCGCCTGCACGTAACGCACCCTGCGAAGTCATCAAAGCTGCGCCGATAAATCCCCTTGAACCGGCAACCACACCAATTCGTCCGCATTGATTTTTGTATGTGTTGAATTTGCGTCTCGGTAGCAGTTCGCGAAGAGCCGGCAAAGCGGCGACAGTTTCTTTTACTTTTTTTTCTGGAGCGCGCAGTTCGTCTAACTGAACAACTTCCAGCCTGCCCACGAAGTTCAGTGCGTCATCGGCCAGCAATCCTGGCTTTGCGAATCCGATTGTGACCGTCCAATCCGCGACGACACAGTCGCGATCGGTTTTACCCGAATCGCCGTCGAGTCCAGTCGGAAGATCGACGGCGAACACGTAGGCGCCTCGATGTACCCGCAACTGATTGATGCAACGACACGCTGCGCGAATCGGGTCGCGCAACGGCGGCTTCGCGCCCAGTCCCAGCAAGCCATCGAGGATAATCAGAGGAGCTGCTGTGGCCACATACGCTTCTGCTGCCATCGCTTCCAATGCTGCGGACATCTTGTCGGCTTCTTCTTCCATAAGTTCGATAAGAGTCACGATGGGATCAGATCCGCCACCGGAGGAAGGCGTGCCGCCCAGAACCTCGGGCGGTCTGCGACGCAAACTTTCGAGTTTCTTGCGCATTAGTCCGCTGCAATCAGCTTCCTGAAAAGCAAGGCGCACCTCAATTTTCCATCCGAACCGCCGCAAACACTCGGCCGCAACCAGTGCATCGCCGGCGTTGTTACCCTTTCCGGCGAACACGATGCATCTGCCAGGCTTATGGAAAAATCTGGTGACCGCCTGCGCAACGCCGGTCCCCGCCTTGTCCATCAGCGCTTCGACTTCTACTCCTCGCGCGAATGCGGCCTCTTCCGCCGTTCGCATTTGCGCCGAAGTCAGAATCGGAAGGTTCAACTATCCCTCCTGATTTTTTGACGACGTTTTCGCCTCAGAGTCACGTGATTTCGATGAACCTTTCTTTCGTCGCGCGCTCTTTTTGTGTGAACGCTTGGACTTGCGACGTTCAGATTTCGCAACTCTGGTTTGATCGATGTACGGTTGCAACGGAATGCTTTCACCTGTCGCCACTCGTGTTGTCGAACGCGCGCTCGCGACGGTGTTGCGGCCGCGGACGCCAGCTGCAATCTCTTCTGCGAGCCTTTGACGATAGGAAGCGGATTGCGCCAAAGCCGCTTCAGTCGGGTTGGTAAGAAAACCGCACTCAACCAGCACTGCCGGCAGGCTGTTTTTTCGCAGGACGTAGTAGCCCCGACGTCGAACGTTGCGATTTGATGACGGGGCCCCGCCGGCGACATAATAATGAATGGCCGACGCTAGTGGAAGGCTCTCGCGGCCGTAGAAATAAGTTTCGATCCCGCTGGCGCCGCTGCGCTTGGCCGAGTTGAAATGGACGGAAACGAAAATCGCGTTGGAATAAGAGTTGGCGATCGCAACGCGTGTTCCGAGTGGCACGAACACGTCACTGTCGCGGGTCATCACTACGCGGTACCCGCTAGCTGCAAGCACCTTCTTCAACCGCTGTGCGACATCCAGGGTCATATCCTTTTCCGAGACCCGCTGGCCAGGAATTCCGCCGCGGTCATAGCCGCCGTGGCCCGCATCGATTACTACAGTCATGGACGAGCTGCTTTCTTTAGGGGTGCGTCTCGCCTGAGCTGTGGACAAGATCCCCAAAAAAGCGATTAGCAAACTGGCGGCGAACAGACAGAATTGGCGGGGATTTATTGGCATTACTAGTCGTCCTTCGGCAGTTCAGGCGGGCGACCCGATAATTTTGGTGCCGTGCCCCGTGAACTTTGCGCGGCCGGCGATTCGAGTGTTCCTCCGCGCACGGCGACGTCGCCGTTCGTGGCGCGGACCAGACGGGGCCGGGTTTTAGTTTCCATGAAGAAGGAGTGCGCCAGCAGTTGGCCATTCAACCCGACGCGCGAATAAGCCCAGGCGCGGGGAGCGGAGCAATGCAAAACATGCAATTGATTTGCGCGATCGATCTCCGCCTGTGGTTCTTCAAAAACGATGGCACGGCCTAACGAATAAGTCGCATAGACAACTCCACTGTCTTTGTCTTGTACGCGCACATATAAAGAAGTGTGATCCGGAAAACGGTTGGTGAGAAGCGAGTATGTGCGCACGTTACCCGGTGCAGCAACGCCGTCGGGAATACCGACTGTTTGCTGCCAGATTGGCCGCGCATCGGTTACTTCAAAAACTCGCGTTGGCGAATAAAAAAACTTCCCGAGATCGGCAAAATAAACATTCGTTCGTACGTGATAAATGCCGGAATCGTGCACAGGATAAAGCGGGGTCAGATTGATTTGATGCGTGACTCTCTGGCCGGCTCCGATCTTCAAGGAGGGCTGGCCGCTTTCGGCACTCATCGGCGCTACGGGTTGACCTTCGCTTCCGGTTATCTCAAAGCCAAGCCATGATTGGCCGTCGGCATCGTGAAGGTCGATGTCGCGTCCAGCCAGATTGGTGATGCTAAGGTTCGCCACGACTGGTTCGTAGGCGATGTACTGCAATCGCTTGAATTTCAGGTCGACCTGAATTTGTGCCTCGGATTTCGCAGCGACGACGAAAATGCATGCGACGCCAAGGCCACATTTGAGCACTCTGTTCAGTGACGAATTCCGAATAGCGAATGACGAAGGAATGTCTAATGACGAATTCCGAAATAGCATCTTGGACTTGACCCAGCTTTTCGTCATTCGCCTAGCGCGCCGTGGCCAATCGACGGGGAGAATTTCGTCATTAATTCGCCTTTCGTCATTCGTGCTTCGACATTTGGGGGATGATGGGCCATAGCCTCATTGTGCCGAGCTGTTCTCCGCGGCAGGAAAAAGCTGCAGAAGACGGGAAGGCTCGGCCTGAACGGCCTGCAATCTATCGTCGTAGTAAATGCGGATCCTGTATCCGAGATATTTTCGCTTTCCGCTTTCCACCGTGGAACTCTTGGTTCTGCCTTTTTGCCCAGGTCGGACCGTCGCTGCTGCTTCGGAAAGCGAGGTCTCCGGCGACCCGACCCCGGTTTTTGGGCGGAGATAACTGACCGAAAGCACCTCTGGGTTCGCGTCAGACCAATCGTGCTTGGGAGTAAGCCATTCGTAATTCACATCCGCGTCGGTGAGTTTCACATCTTTATCACCAACCGTGTCATAAAATTCCACCAAGATTTTCACTTTGGTGTGATCGACTGCTGCGCCTGGCTGTTTCTTTATGCCGATCCGCAGCGCGAAGTTCGTCTCAGCGTCCGGATCGGGTGTCTCAGCAGCTTTGACTTCCGCAATGCCCATCACAGGGCCTTCTGAATTGCCGCCGATATCCTTGTGTGACGCGGCTTCCGGCGAGGCGTTTGCCATTCCTGCGTCGGTTGTGGCCGGTGTTGACACGCCCAGCTTCAGACGCTGATCGGCCAGCTCATACGCCGGCCCGGCCGAAGGGCCCATATCGTGCAGCTTACGCCAGACTTCGTTCGACTTGTCATAAAACTGCATGGAATCATACGTCTTGGCTAGTTCCTCTAGGACCCTGACGTTGCTGGGTTCGCTTTCCAACGCTTCCTCGAACCGGGCGAGTGCGTTCGTAGTGTCGCCACGATCACGCATTTCGGTGCCTTCTCTCAACATTTGGTCAACAATAGAAGCAGGAGGCGTCTGGGCCACCGCTTCGGGTGAAGGTGCTGTCTTCGTCTCCAACGGAGCTCTCGCCGGGGTTGAAACAGGAGGCGCGGCGGGCCGGGCAACGGTCGTCGCGACTGCTTGCGGCGGCGTTCCCGCGGGTCGGATTCGACCGAGATAATAGGAGGTCACTGCGAAGAGCTCCAATACTGCAATAATGGCGACCAGGCCGATTCCGACGTTAAAGCTAGGATCGAGCTGCGTGGCCCGTGAAAGAAGAGTCCGCATGCGGCAAATAAACCCCATTTCTGTAAGCGCGCCCTCGCCAAGCTGTCAACTAGGGCTCCGCGGCGTTAGACAGTTGAACCGTAAAAACGTTGACCGGACCCCGTATTAATAGCGCAACGGTGCAACAGTCACCGGTGTGTTAGCGCGAAATGTCATCCTGGCTCAACATCTTGAATCCTTCGCCCATCAACACCGTGGACGCGCATTCGGTATCGTCCACGTGCAGAGCGATCGCAGCAAAGCCACGCGGTCGGATGAGCAGGGGATAAGCGAAGTGTACGTTGACTTCCGCCATAACCAGCGCGGCAAGCAGTTTCACCAGCTGTGTGGCAACTTCTCGAATTTCTACGACCACGACTTCACAAACGCCGAACGGCACGTTTTTGTCCCGGAACAATTTTTCCACGCGCGCGGGATCACTCGCAATAATCCGGGCGATCGCCGAATCGGTCGATTCGGATACGCTCAACGCCACGGCATGAGTGCTCTGAGCGCTGAGCAGTTTTACGACATCCAGCATTGCCCCGACCTTGTTGGGAAGAAAAACGGAGAACTGTTTCACCAACGGCCCCTCCATTTTCGAAGTTGTTTCCGGAAAATTTGCAGTCATTTCGATAGAAGCCTGCTGGAACAGCCCAAAGCATGCTGGACAAACTATCTCATTTCCGGTCTTTCATTGGCAAACCAATATATTTGTTGAACGGTTAAAGCGGTGAAACGGAATGGGTGGAACGCGTTGCCTCAAACGTGTTGGCTCGGGCCCGCTATCATCGGTTTGGGGACGAGCCGATCCAACTTAACGCTTAAATCCTAACGCCCAATTGAGGCTGTTCATTTCGCGTGAGGTCAATATAGTGCCGCAATGATCGCCGGAGCGCATTTTCTTCTCTACAGCAAGGACCCGGAAGCGGATCGTGCGTTCTTCAAAAACGTGTTGGAATTCCCGTCGGTCGATCTAGGTGATGGCTGGCTGATATTTGCGTTGCCGTCTTCCGAGCTGGCGGTCCATCCGGGCGATGGCGAATTTGTGCAGATGCATGCGGAGCACCCCATGCTGGGGGGACTCCTCTATTTGATGTGTGATAATTTGAGCAGCGTAATCGCGTCGTTAAAAAATAAGGGTGTGACCTGTGCGAAGCCGATAGAAGCTGAGTGGGGAATCAGCACGAGTGTTCGGCTGCCGAGTGGAGGCGAGATCGGTTTGTATCAACCGACTCACCCCACAATGATCGAAGCGCGTTCAACTTGAAACAGGGCGAGGCTTTAGCACCAAACTTCGCAACGTCAGATCGGTTTCGATGGATGAAGAAAATGAGTTAATCGCGCTACGGCGCAAAAAACTAGACGCTCTTCGCGCGAAGGGTGTCGAGCCATTCGGCGGTGGATTTGAAGTAACCGGACCGATCGCCGAAGTGTGTGCTAAGTTCACAGAAGGCGAGACCCTTCGCGCAGCCGGGCGCATCACGGCGCATCGCGACATGGGCAAAAGTCATTTTCTCGACCTGCGCGACGCGACCGGTCGCATTCAAATCTACATTCACGCGAAAGAGGTCGGGCCGGAATTGATCGATCTTTTTCGGTTACTCGATCTTGGCGATTTCATCGGCGTGGAAGGAACCTGCTTTGTGACCAAAAGCGGTGAACCGACATTGAAGGTGCACAAATTTCAGTTGCTGGCTAAAGCGTTGCGGCCGCTTCCTGAGAAATGGCATGGATTGCAAGACATCGAAGCCCGATATCGGCAACGTTACCTCGATATTCTTACGAACGAGCATTCGCGCGAAGTTTTCGAAAAACGCATCGCGATTGTCCGAGAAACGAGGCGCTTTTTTGAAGACCACGGCTTTCTGGAAGTAGAGACGCCGATTTTGCAAACTATCCCTGGCGGCGCTGCGGCCGAACCATTCCAAACGCATCACAAGGCGCTCGGCGTCGATCTCTACATGCGGATTGCGCTGGAGCTTTACCTCAAACGTTTGCTGGTTGGCGGGTTCTACAAGGTCTTCGAAATCAATCGCAACTTTCGTAATGAAGGCATCTCCAGGAAACACAATCCGGAATTTACGATGCTCGAGGCCTATTGGGCGTATGCCGATTTTGAAAAGATGGCTAATCTGACTGAAGAACTGATTTGTTATCTCGCAGAGAAAATCTGCGGTTCGCTAACAATCGAGCATCGCGATTCCGAGGGAAACATTGTTCGCACGATCAATTTAACGCGGCCCTGGCGCCGGGCACGATATCACGACGCGGTTCGTGAAGTCGCCGGAAAAGATTGGTTCGATCTTTCGAGTGAGCAACGGCGCGATCGGGCGACGAATGAGTTCAGGTTGGAAATCCTGCCGCAGTTGGCCGATTTCGAAGTGACCCAACACGTGTTTGAAAAACTCGTGGAAGAAAAAACCATCGACCCGCTCTTTGTCACGCATTGCCCAAAAGAATTGGTGCCCCTGGCAAAACAAAACGCTGGGGACGACTCGCTGGTCGATGTTTTCGAGCTGATCATTAACGGGGTGGAAATCGCGCCCGGTTACAGCGAGTTGAACGATCCGCTCGTGCAGCGTCAGCGTCTGCTTGAACAGGCGGGCGAAGAGAAACAAAAGATCGATGAAGACTTTCTTCTTGCCCTTGAGCACGGCATGCCCCCTGCGGGCGGGATCGGCATAGGAATCGATCGGCTCACAATGCTGCTCACTGGCGCGGAATCGATCCGCGACGTGATCCTTTTCCCGTTGCTGCGGCCAAAGAAACTTTAGCCGTACGTCTGCCGCGACGTTGTTTTTTCGCCGAGCGAAGGACTACAGGGAAGCCCTCATTCGCGCTCCAGATCAAAAGTAACTTTAGCGTTGATGCGATAGTTGGTGACTTTGCCGTTGTCCACTTCTGCAGTGAACTCCTTGATGTAAACCGAACGAACGTTCCGCAGCGTTTTCGCAGCTTCCTTCACCGCGCCTTGCGTGGCATCCTCCCAGCTCTTTGGCGATTGCGACATCAGTTCGATAACTTTAACAACTTTAGCCATGGTGATTTATTCTCCTTTCTCTATTTATCGCAGGCGGCGCGCAGCCCGCGCGTTTTTCGTCGCGTTCTTCCCGTGCTGCCTTTGCCTACAGGGAGGAGAATCTCTCAGTTGATTTTTTCCCAGAAGGCGCGGCGATTCGGAATGTTTGGGAAAACGAGTTGACCTTGGTAGAAGGTGAAAGGGTTGGTACGGTCGTTCCCGCCAAACGATAATATCAGAGTTTTGCCTTCAATATTCCAATGGCCGGTCACCGGCTCCCTCCGCTCGTATGCAGTAGCGGTCCAATTCTCAGCCGTGCCATCGACATGAAGGACGAGATGCTCGTCTACCGGGCCCGTGTAGCTGATCGTGGTTTTTCGCCAATGCCCAATCAAGGCGTTCGAGTTTTCCGAAGTGGTGGCATTTGACTCCTGAAATGTGATGATACTTGAGTTGGCGGCTTCCGTAGAAATTGCGGTTAGAACAAGAGTGCAACATAACGGAAGCCAGATGATTTTTGGGAAAACCTGGTGTGTTCTCATGTGGAGCCTCCGCGCTGAGTCTGACAAGCGGAGCGAGCAATGACAACCCTATTCTGCGGCTAGTTGCAGGAGCTTGAACTCAACCCAATGTTAATCGCGTAACATGAAGCTTCCAACAGTCGTAGAACAAGAACGATTCCCTTCGCCGGCGCCCACGCCGCAGGCGCTCGCATGGGACGGTAGCAAATTGTGGATGGGTTCGCGCGATTTGCGCCGAATTTACGTCATCGATCCGAAAGAGTGGAAAGTGCTCGACGAAAAAGAACCTCCTGGCATTCCATGGGCGGCTATTGCGGCGAACGGGACGCTTTGGTTTACGATCGGGGAAGGACCAAATGATGATCGTTACATTCGTCGATTCTCTCCTGGAAACGGCTTTACAGAAAAAGACAAAATTACTTGCCCCGAATTTACGGGGTCATATCTCAGCTACGACGGGGAGAGGCTGTATCTGAGTCAGTGGTACAAACACCGTATTCTCAAGCTGGATGCGGTTGGCAATATCATCCGGGTTATCGAAATTGGTGCCGAGATCTCGGGCCACGCGTTTGTTGATGGAATGATCTACGTGTTACGCGGGACGGAACAGAACGGCGAGAGTTGGACCATCGCGCGCCTCGATCCGCGAGAGGAAAAGCCGGAAGTCAAAGACATCGCGGTCGTGCCATTCGCATGCCGCTCGCTAACCTTCGATGGCGAACGTTTTTGGTCGAACTATCGCGCGAAGGACACCATCATTTCATTTGTTCTTCCGAGTTAAAGGCGGTTAAAGCCGGAGCTTGGACCTTGTAAACGTTGCGTCATTTTAGCTCGGGAAACAATCCGAACTTCCCTTTACTTGTTAGGTCCGATCTGCTCCGAGCCTGAGAGCAGCTGCTGGAAATCAGGGCGGTTACGGATAGGATCCCAAACCGGGTCAATCTTTAGACGCGCAATGGCAACGGTTCCACAGGAAGGGCCCGTGATCAGTTGGCGAAGTATTTTTACAGCTTCATCAGGCTTGCCTGTGCGCGCTTCAATTTCGGCTAGCCCCGTAAGAAACAGCTGACCGGCAATCGCATCCTTTTCAATTGGCAGTAAATCTGCGGCTCGTCGGGAAACGCGGAGCGCATCGGCGTTACGTCCAAGGCAAACGTAAACCCAAGCCAATGCTGACAAAGAATTTGGGTCCTCCGGCTGGTCGGCTAATCGGGCCTCGAGCAAGGTGCGTGTTTGCTCGCACTCCGATTTTGCTGCCGCACATTGGCCCGCAAGCACCTGGATCCCGACCCGCGCCTCCAGTTGGCGCAAACGCGCTTCCGAAGTGTCGCTCGGCGCGACATCCCAAGCTTTAAGAGCGTCAGCGAAACGTCTCTCGAGTACGTCGAGATATACGCGCTCGTCGATCATCACTGCGATAGTGCCCCACTCGTTAGGAAAGATTAATTTGCTTTCTACCGGCTCTCCCTCGAAGGCCTGCCTGGCTCGGCGAATATCGCCTGTGCTGCTGATGTAAGTGCGGGCAAGGAACCGAGCAGCCCATGTATTATGCGGGTCAATAGCTAGCGCGCGGCTAAGTGAACGTTCAGCGTCACCCCAGCGGTGAAGCAGGACATAGATTATGCCGATTTCGGTCGGATGTAGAGCATCGCGCGGATCGAGCTCGGCCGCCTGATTGAATTCAGCAAGCGAACGTTGCCAATCGCCGCGGCGACGGTAAATCGCAGCCCGTAAGCTCCGAAAATTGGCGCTATTTGGCTGGAGTTCAATGGCCTTGTCGAGTTCTCTTAGGGCTGGGTCGTAGTCACGATAGCCCCAGTAATAAAATAGCCCCAGCGCAAAATGTGCATCCGCCAAAGCCGGAGCAATTGCGAGTGAACGGTCGATGTTAGACTTTACCTCTGCCAGCTCCGCCGAGGTCAGTTTCTTAATGAACCAATGCCGAGATAATTCGATGTACGCGAGTCGGGCATAAGCAAGTGCGAAATTCGGATCCCGTGCAAGGGCTTGCCGATAAAACATTTGAGCGCGACCATAGGATTCGGCGCTCGCCGTACTTCCAGCCAAGCGTTCCTCGTATTCACCCTTCAGGAACAGATCATAAGCTTCTGTGTCACGCGTGGGCGCTGTGCCTAGGGCATTCGACTGGTTCGGCGAAAGCTTCGCTTGCAACTGGTCGGCAATGGCCTTGGCGATCTCGCTCTGGATGGCGAAGACATCCGCCAGATCGCGATCGTAGGTCTGCGCCCACAGGTGTGCGTCTGTGCGGGCGTCGATTAACTGCGCGCTCACCCGGATCTTGTTGGCAGCGCGTTGCACGCTGCCTTCCACCACATGCGCAACGCCCAGCTCCTCCGAAATCTTGCGAAGATTACGTGCAACTCCGCTCTTATACTGCATCACGCTCGTGCGGCTGATTACTTTCAGGTCTGCGATCTGCGAAAGGTCGGTCAGGATTTGGTCCTGCACGCCGTCGGCAAAATAAGCATTCTGTTCTTCCTTGCTCAGATTGCTAAACGGAAGCACCGCGACGCTCTTCGGAATCAGGGGTACGGATTTACGATTCCAAATCACCACACCCAAAGCCATCGCGAACACAACCAAGAGTGTAGTCGAGAGGGCGGCGCTTGGATTTCGTCGCACCCATTTCCTGGAATGTGTGAAGAAGCCACTTCGCTTCGCCTGGATTGGCTCGTGCTTTAGCCAGTGTTCCAAATCCTCGGCCAACGCGAGAGCGGAAGAGTAGCGGCGCTTTGGATCTTTCTCGAGGCACTTCAGACAAATCGTGGAAAGCTCACGATCTATTTTTCGATTCAGGACGCGCGGTTGCCTCGGTTCAGTGTCGAGCAATAACTTGATCGTTTCGTAGGTAGTTCCTCCAGCAAACGGTGGGTGATTGGTGAGCAATTGGTAAAGGACCGCACCAAGTCCATAAACGTCCGTGGCCTTGCTGACCTTTGTGGTGTCACCGGCAGCTTGTTCTGGCGCCATGTAGCTTGGCGTGCCCAGTACCTCCAGCGTGCCCGTGACCGTGCTCTCAGCTTCCACTAATCGGGCAAGGCCAAAATCCGTCAGGTGGGGTTCACCGTTTTTATCCAGTAGGATGTTCCCCGGCTTAACGTCACGGTGCAGAATGCCGTGTTCGTGCGCGTAGTGCACAGTGCGGGCTACCTTTGCAACTAACTCGGCCGCCTGCCGGATCGATATAGGTGTGTGCTTCACTACTTCATCAAGCTGGCCGCCCTCGATGAAATTCATGCTGAAGTAGCAGAAACCCTCGCGCTCGCCAATTTCATGAATCGGAACGATAAATGGGTGGTTGAGGTTGGCGGCGGCTTCCGCTTCCCGTCGAAAACGCTTCAGATGCGCTTCTGTGGCCCAGGGACCCAGGCCAATTACTTTAACAGCGACGGTGCGATTGAGACTTTTCTGATGGGCGCGATAAACTACGCCCTGGCCGCCTCGGCCGATTTCCTCCAACAATTCGTAGTCGCCAAAGTCTCCCAGCATTTTTGCCGGTCGCGCACTGTGTCTCTCGGACGGCACCCCAGTTGCACTGGCAGTATCGTGATCGTCATCCTTAAGCAGACCAAGGCCGGTCCCTAAAAGTCTTCTAGCCCGAGACCATCCACTAAGGTGCTTGAATTGCATTCGCGAATTCATAGCGTTGGAAATGATCTCCAGGGGTTGAGTCCTGAGAATACGCTTCGAACTAACAGCGATAAAGCCTAAAACAGCTAACCTTGACTCTTGGCCGACAGCGATTCCGAAAAGTCGGTTTGTTTTCCTTCCTGCGTTCACGCCGCGGCGTGCAAGCTCTGATTTCTTGAGCGATATTGTGATTAGTGGTCGCCGAGGTAACACAATCTGATTATCACGGGCGCCCCCCTTCGCCGAGGCTAGGGCGGGCAAGCTGGTGGATAATGATGCCGGATGGGCGCATTGAGTGCCGATTGTGTCCGCGGTTTTGCAAGCTGAACGAAGGACAGCGCGGATTCTGTTTCGTTAGGCAACGTGTGGACGATCGCATGGTGCTCACGACTTATGGACGGAGCAGCGGATTTTGCGTCGATCCAATTGAGAAGAAACCGCTAAACCATTTTCTACCTGGAACGAGCGTGCTGTCGTTTGGCACGGCTGGATGCAATCTCGGCTGCCGGTTTTGTCAGAACTGGGACATTTCCAAAGCGCGCGCGTGGGACAAGCTCGCCGATGCCGCTTCCCCAGAACAGATCGCACTCGCTGCGGAGCGGCTCGGGTGCCGGTCGGTTGCGTTCACTTACAATGATCCGGTGATATTTGCCGAGTATGCGATCGATGTGGCGCAAGCCTGTCGCGAGCGGGGGATCAAAGCGGTTGCGGTGACGGCAGGCTATATCACCAGCGACGCGCGCCCTGAATTCTATCGGCACATGGACGCAGCGAATGTCGATCTTAAGGCATTCAGCGATGCCTTTTATCACCGACTCTGTTTTGCTCAGCTGCAGCCGGTCCTCGATACGTTGGAATATTTGCGACACGAAACGAGCGTTTGGTTTGAAGTCACCACGCTGCTGATTCCTGGAGAGAACGACAGCGATGCCGAGCTGCATCGGGCAGCGGAATGGTTTGCTGAGAATCTCGGGCCCGACGTGCCGTGGCATTTCACTGCGTTCCATCCGGATTTCAAGATGCTCGACAAACCGCACACTCCGTCAGCAACTCTCAGCCGCGCCCGTAGGATCGCGCGCTCAAAAGGACTTCACTACGTCTACACCGGAAACGTTCATGATTGCGAAGGCGGAAGCACCTGGTGCCCCAGTTGCGGCGAACTCCTGATCGAGCGCGATTGGTACGAACTCGGCAAGTGGAATCTTGAAAACCGCAAATGTCAGTTTTGCGGTTGCAAAATCGCGGGCGTTTTCGAAGAACAGAGAGGGAATTGGGGCGCGCGACGATTGCCAGTAAGTCTCGCCATCGCGTAGCATAACTTTGTAGGAAAGTTTGGTCCTTGTAGAAAATCGGCATGCGGCCAGCGCCCTCCAGCGTTTGTCATTCCGAGCGGAGTCAAGGAATCTCTAATTTTTTCTGCAGTGCCGCGCTGAATTAACAGCAAGAGATGTCTCGGCTTCGCTCGACATGACAGAACTAACGATGGCGTTTAAAACTCAGGGTAAACGTCAATGTTTGTTGGACATTACAGCGTTGCTTTCGCATTAAAGACTGAGAAGAACAAAATCCCGCTTTGGGTTTTGTTCATTGCTGTCCAGTTCCTTGATTACATCTGGGCGACGCTTGTGCTCCTTGGCATTGAGAAACTCCGGGTCATCAAAGGATTCACGGCTGGAAGTATGCTTGACTCGTATTTTCATCCCTATTCGCACAGTCTGATTACCGCGATCGCGTGGTCATGCGTTGCGGCTCTTGCTTACAAGGTGATTTGCAGCCGACACGGCCGCCACTACAGAAAAGGAGCGGCTTTGGTCGTGGGCGTAGCTGTTTTCTCGCATTGGGTTCTCGATCTCATTGCGCATCCGCGTGATCTGGCAATCTACGACAACGCGTGGAAAGTCGGGTTCGGGTTGTGGAGATATCGAAATCCCGAGTTTGCGCTGGAAATCGCGCTGCTTGCAGTCGGGATCGTTCTTTACTTGACGCGAAATGTGATGCCGGCGATTCGCAAAACAGCTGTGGTCGCGTTCGGAGTTGTCCTCGTTGTTATTCAGATAGGCGATACGTACGTGCCCCGCAATCCATTGACGGGCACGCAAACTGTAATGGGCGTTTGGATTTTCTATTCGCTATTTGTCGCTGTTGCTTTCTTGATAGAAAAAATTGGGAGTCGGCGGCAAACTAATGCACCGTGATCGTGATCGTTTTCGGCGTCTCGGGAGCGGGCAAGACGACGATTGGCAAAATGCTCGCCGATGAACTTGGCTGGACATTTTATGAAGCGGACGATTTTCATCCACTCGCCAACATCGAAAAGATGCAAAGCGATCGTCCGCTCACCGACGAAGACCGGTGGCCGTGGCTGGACCGGTTGCGCGAGCAAATTGCGCGTGCTCTTACCGCAAACGAGAACGCGGTGCTTGCCTGTTCTGCATTGAAGCGCGCATATCGCGAGCGCTTACGCGTTAGCGGCGATGTGAAGTTTGTGTTTCTGTGCGGCGATTACGCGCTCCTTGAAAAGCAACTTCGTCAGCGACGCGGTCACTTCATGAATCCTTCATTGCTGAGGAGTCAGTTCGCTGATTTGGAAGAACCGGCATCGGATGAAAACGTCCTAACGATCGAGTTGGGCCCGAGCCCGGAAGAGCTTGTGAAGGAAATCAAAACGAAGCTGGGGCTTGCGTATAAGAATTCGAAGTAGTCGCCCTTTTACTTGCAGGCCGAGGGCGGCCTGGCTCCATTTTCCTGCATCGACAGGGCTGGAGACGGCCTGCCGTCAGGCCGCTTGCAGATCTAGGAAGCCGCGCCTCAATAATAAAGATTGTCGCTCTCAACGTTGAAGATTCGGTTCCAGCGTGCGCGATAATTCTCGAAAGCGATCTGCGCTCCTAGTTGCATCAGCTGTTCTTCGGAGAATTGGTTGCGCAAGCGCGCATACAAATCGTCAGAAACATTCGACGGCGTATCGGTCATCCCGTCAGCCAGCTCAATGACCAGTCGTTCGGTATCATTGAACGGCGTCAAATCGTTGCCAGGAACGCCTCGCAGTTTCTCATCGCTCAAGCCTGCTTTTCTGCCGACCGCAGAATTGACGTCTACTCAAAACGGACAACCAATACGCGCTGCGGCGCGGATTTTTCCCAATTGCATGTAACGTAACGAGACCAGTCGTTTCCGACCGAGAGCCGCTTCCATCGCGATGCCACCCTAGACAAGACCAGGCAAACGCATCTGGATCTTCGCCGGGGTAAGGTCCTTTGCGAACATTTTGCGCATCACGCTGTAGAACCAGCGCAGATGCCACGGAGCCTGGTTTTTCTCTAAGCCTGAAACTCGAGCCATAACTAATCCCTATCGTTCTCCGCAATGCGTTCGGTCTTAACGCCGAGAAGCATCTGGGTTCTTATGGCTGCGCTGGTTTTCTCAGCGAAACGAGTTTGTTCACGAGACTGTTTGTGGCCTTTTCCAGGAACATTCCCCAGGCACTGAGCGCAGCCAGAGTTGGAATGCAGATCAATAGGAATGCCCAGATGGGCACCTCACGAATCCGGAGCCCGAGCCAGATGACGTAGGGTTGGTGAATGAGATAGAGGCCATAAGAATACAATCCAACAAGGCCGAAAAGCTTCGCTGGTTCTTTGAATAGCGAAATGATTCCAGCAATGCCCACGATTTCGAGCATGCAACATGTGCCGGTGGCGAAATCGACGAAAATGTACTCGTATAAGCCGTTGTAGAGCTGCAGCGCTGCGGGGTAGAGGATCAACCCGAAAACTAATCCCGCGCCGCGAAGTAGGAACCATTCCAAACGTGCAGCCGACTGGCTGTGCCAAATTGCGAGCGACATCCCGAGCGCGAACTCAGGCAAGCGACAGATGGCAAAACCGCCTAACACCCACAAACCACTTTCTTTCAACACGACCAGCAGCATGTACCGCGCGAAAAATCCAGCAGCACACGCAACCAACAAAAACCACCATGGACCCAGGCGGCGCGCCCCGAGAAAGAGCAGGGGAAAGATGAGGTATAACTGGATCAGCATCGAGAAGTACCACCAGGCCGCGTTGAGGTACATGAAGTTCATCTGAATATCGATGAAGCGCAGGCCGAGCAGACTCAGGATGATGCGGCCGTCGACCGGTTCCAATCGCGCGACGAATGGCGAAAGAAGATAAACCAGGTGCGCGACCCAGTACATCGGGTAAAGGCGCAGGAACCGAGTACGATACCATGTGCCCCATTCAATTGCACCGGACTCGGCACGGCGCATCGTCGATTCCATCAGGGTCCAACCGCTCAGGATGATGAAAACACCGACGGCATGAAACCCGAGTGCTGACACTTTGAACCAGACCAGTCTCAGAATCGTTAACGTGCCCGTTGCAAAACCGCTCCAATCAGCCGGTGGAAGAACACCGTGCTGGAAATACGTCGTGAAAAAATGAAAGTAAGCTACGAACAGGATCGCCAAGCCCTTTGAGATATCAATCCAAAGGAGGCGTTTCACCGCATCGGCTTAACAGCCTCGAACGATCTGGGTCAAGAACTACGGCGATTGGATTTTCGGCGGTCATAGATCGCCGCTACAGAGGCGTGCGATTTGAAGAAACGTTGACGGCGATGAACGCGCTGGTTAGATCGAGGGCGTGCTCGCCGAAGCCAGACTTGAACGCGATCGTTTACGTGTCGTTATCGCGACGATCGTCGTTAACATCGCTGCGGTTTCGCTGTTAACATTCGCGCCGTGGTCGAACTGGCGTACAGGCGCGGCACTCAACATTGTTGATAATTGCCTGCTGGTCGGCTTTGCGCTCGTTAGGCGCGACCTGTTGCTTGGGCGATTTGTCCTTTTTGGAGTTGTAGTCGGGTTTGCCGAGCTTCCAGCCGATGCGTGGCTGGTCGATTATACGCGCACGCTGGACTACTCCATTGGCGGCGGTCCAATGATCTGGCGATCGCCGCTTTGGATGCCGTTGGCATGGGAAGTTGTAGCAGTGCAATTTGGATACATCGGACTGCGATTGTGGGAACGGTTTGGCAACCTGGGCTTGATCATGATCGGACTGCTCGGTGCAATCAATATTCCGTTCTACGAAGAGATGGCGCGCCGAATTCACTGGTGGCAATACAGTGGTTGCCGGATGATTTCTCTTACGCCGTGGTACATCGTCCTCGGCGAGTTCGGGATTGCGATCACCCTGGCGTTGCTTGCGCGAAACATCCGATTCGGATCGTGGCGCGGAGCAGTCGTCGTTGGAATCGCTGGCGGACTTTCGATCTTTATCTGCTACGCGCTTGCGTTTTGGATTACCGACCGATTGATCGGGTAGGCCAGGATGCCTTCAGTCAGCGTGCACGTGTTCGGCACGGCTCAGAGAAATTCCCGCCAGGCCGGGAGCCATTCTGATGTTCAACAACGAAACTATGCGGAGCACAAGATTGCAGCGAAAGGGATAACAAATCTCGATTGATTCAGCGATGTGTGAACGGATGCTGACCACCATGAAAACGTTTTGCGTTCTGGTGATGTTCACCAGCTTGAGCGGGATTGCCGCGGAGCCGACGCCTTCGCCGTCAGCGTCGCCGGCGACATCCGCGTCTCCTGCCTCAACGATTACTCAGTCGGTTACTGAGTTGTCAGCCCAAAGAGCGGCGACCGATCGATCGAAAATCTATCGTGCTGGCCGCGACTATGGTCTCTGGCTCGACCAAATCGCAAAGAATTCAGGCAACAGTTTTCTTCAAAGTGCGGTTTTCGATCGAGTTACCTGGATGCGTTTGCTCAGCAGTTTTGTCGCGCTCGTACTTTTGTCCCTACTCAACTGCTGGTTCATCTGGTTCGTTAGGCGACACGCTGGCGAGATTAAATCGACACGGTATCAGTCCTGGTTGGCACTCAGTGCGGCCGCGATTCGGAAACCTGTTCCGCTTTTCCTTTGGATGTGCGGCGGCGCATTTGCGCTCCTGCCAATTGCTGCGGGTATCATTGATCGGCCCACCCGCATTTTTTGGGCTCGCACGCTTACGGCAATCCTTTATGCCGGATGGATTATTGCCCTGCTGTGGCTGGTGTTTCGTGCGATTCGAGCAATCGAAAAACGGATGCGCCTGTGGGCTGAGACAGCGCGCAGCTTGCCCGGCAAGATTGTCGTTCCAATCATTGGGCAGTCGCTACGGGTCTCCGTGCCGCTGCTCGGCATCATCCTGTTGTTACCGCTGCTCAAGCTTCCCGAAAACTGGGCATGGGTAACACAAAAAGGCGTGGGCATTTTGTTCATCGTCACGCTTTCGTTTCTAATCGTTCACGGCATCAACGCGATGCAGGCTGCGTTGTTGAGTCGGCAGCAATTCGCCTTGCCCGACAATCTTTCCGCGCGCCGGATCTACACCCAGGTATCGGTGATTCGAAAAGTCATCATTACGGCCGTCGTAATCATTGCGACCGGGTCGGTGCTGATGCTTTTCGATCCGGTGCGGCAGTTCGGTACGAGTATCCTGGCTTCCGCCGGAATTGCAGGCATTGTGATCGGTTTCGCCGCGCAACGGACTCTTGGCAATGTGCTCGCCGGAATTCAAATCGCTCTAACTCAACCGCTACTCATCGACGACATCGTGGTGGTCGAAGGCGAGTTTGGCCAGATAGAAGAAATCACTCTCACATACGTCACGGTCAGGACGTGGGACCTGCGCCGGATGATTTTGCCGATCACCTACTTTGTCGAAAAGCCGTTTCAGAACTGGAGTCGTGTTTCTACTGACCTGCTCGGCGGGGTAGTTTTGTACCTGGATTATCAGACGCCCATTGGTGAATTGCGTAAGGAACTAAAGCGGCTTGTCGAAAACAATCCGAAATGGGACCAAAAAGTGTGTGGACTGCAGGTGACCGACACGAAGCAAAGCACAATCGAAGTGCGCGCCCTCGTCAGTGCCACCGATCCCGGCAAACTTTCCGATCTTCGTTGCGAGGTACGCGAGGGGCTCATTGAATTTCTTTGTCGCAATTACCCCGAAAGTCTTCCACGGCAGCGCAGCGTCGGCGAGGCTCCAGGCAAGGACATTCAGCGCCCACAAAAATTAGAATCCGCTACAACGGCACCCGGAAAAGAGCACGAGCGTGGTCCAAAGACTCCCGGCATCCAGTCCGAAGATCGCGATGACGGCGCTGGCGGCTAGCTCATGTTTCCACAACTTGTTCGCCGTCCGATGCCCGGGCTGGGCTAATTCGCAGGGCAAGAAACGAAGCGATGACGGCCAGACCTCCCAGCAGGAGAAATGCCTCAGTGTGGCTGCCGGTGCGTGCCTTCAACGCGCCGATGAGTGTTGGTCCCGCAAAGCTGCCCACATTCGCAATCATGGTGACAAGAGCTATACCGGCGGCCGCTGCTGGTCCCGCAAAGAATTGAGTCGGCATCGACCAAAACGGTCCATAACTCGCGCAGTGTCCCAATGGAACAAGTGCCAACGCGATAATCGCAAAGATGGGGTTGGCCAAAAGGGCGCAGCCTACAAGGCCGACGGCCATGACCAACAGCGGCACAGCTATGTGTATCGGTCGCTCGTTTGTCTGGTCTGAATGGTAACTATTTAGAAGCATGCCGATGATTGTTACAATGCTGATAGCACCTAGCACGAGACCTACCTCGAAGTTACCAAGACCAGTAAGCGATTTGATAACAATCGGCGCCCAGAACGAGTAACCATAAAATCCGGCTGCGACTAAAAGGAAGATGATCCCTAATCTCCAAACGGTGGCATCGGTCAAGGCTGCGCGAATATCCGGCCTTATCGGGCATGCTCCTCGTTCGGCAGCGAGGATTTCGACGAGCCAGTCGCGTTCTTCCGGTGCCAGCCACTCCGTTGTTTCGGGACGATCATCAAGGTAAAACATTACGCTGCTGCCCAGGATAACTGCGGGCAGGCCTTCGACCAGAAACAGCCATTGCCAGCCAGCTAGACCATAAAATCCGTCTAACTCCAACAAAGCTCCCGATAACGGTCCTCCTATTAACCCGGTTACAGGGACCGCAGTCATGAACGCCGCAATCGCTCGTGCTCGCTGTCTGGTGGGATACCACAGGCTCAAATAGTAAACCACGCCGGGAAAAAAGCCTGCTTCAGC
>Ga0081455_10000223_pt1 | contig 73038 bp, 77 predicted proteins | sample TabmetS3T2R1_FD_70207 | JGI IMG/M metagenome (GOLD analysis project Ga0081455, IMG submission 70207) | Tabebuia heterophylla rhizosphere microbial communities from the University of Puerto Rico - S3T2R1 | ecosystem: Host-associated > Plants > Roots > Rhizosphere ...
CATCTTGATTTTTGATTGGGTCATCGAAGTCTAATTATGGGTGAATTCTCCGAGTCCTCCAGGAAAAGGAAAGGATATCTGGGTGCGCTGGCCTTGATCGCCGTTCTGGTCGGCCTCTACTGGGGGCTACTGCAGGCGCCGGCGGATGCCTTCCAGGGGGAAGTGCAGCGTATCATGTATCTCCATATCCCGAGCATTCTCACGGCCTACTTGTCATTCTTCCTGGTTTTCGTCGGCAGCTGCCTCTATTTATGGAAAAGAGAAAAACGGGATGATATTTTGGCTTATTCAGCGGCCGAGATTGGCGTCCTCTTCACCGCGTTGACGATTGTTGAAGGTTCAATCTGGGGCAAACCCACTTGGGGGGTCTGGTGGACCTGGGATGCCAGATTAACGCTGACGGCAATCCTGCTTTTGATTTTTGTCGGGTATTTGATGCTGCGCTCACTCATTGAGGAAGAAAACCGCGCGGCGGTCTCCGCTGCCGTGTTGGGTATTATCGGTTTTCTCGACATCCCTTTGATCCACATGTCGGTCTACTGGTGGCGTACCCTGCATCAGCCGCCGTCGATTCTGCGGCCGGACAAGGCGCCGTGGGACAATATACATCCGGCGATGCTCACGGCCCTGGCGATCAACTTCATCGCCTTTGTTCTATTATATTTTTATTTACTCTCCCATCGTTTCCGACTTGGGGAAATGCTCGAGGAAATAAAGGTGCGAAAGCTTGGCAGAGACACTTGATGGGACCGTGGGGATTCGTTTTACTGGCCTATGGAATCGTCTGGGGTGCGATTTTGTTTTATTCGATCTCGTTGAGGCGGCGTTATCGCCGGGCTGAAGAGGAACTCGCCCGGCTGCGTGAATTGGAGGCGGCGCAAACCCATGCACAGAAATAGACGATTCATCATCGGCGGTCTGATCATTGTCGCCGCGCTCGCCTACATCATATACGGCGGCATGCGGGAGGCCATCGTCTATTTCGTCACACCCTCGGAACTGAAAGCCACGGAGGCCGCCTCCGTCGACAAATTTTTGCGCATGGGCGGCATGGTGGTTAACGGATCGTTGCAAAAAGATGTCAAGAATCTTACCTATCGCTTCGAGTTGACGGATGGCACCGCTTCATTCCCGGTTTTCTTTCGCGGTGTGCCGCCGGATCTTTTTACCGAGGGAAAGGGCGCCGTGGTGGAAGGTCGAATCGGTCCCGATGGTGTTTTTCAAGCCACAACGATTATGGCCAAGCACGCGGAAGAGTACAGCCCGCACGCGGATGGCAAGGACGGCTATCCGAAGAGTTTTGTTCCTGGAAAAGAGTCCGCCCAGCAGTGACCGCCACTCTCGGCCATACTTCCATCTTCGTCGCTCTATTATTCGCGCTCTGGGGAGTGGTTAGCCCGATTCTCGCTTACCGAAGCAATTCAGAGCGGTACTTCGCCTTTACTCGCATCGCGATTCTCGCACAGTTTGCGCTGGTAACCTTGGCGGCGGCCTCTTTGATCTACGGCCTAGTGACAACCGATTTTTCAATTCGCTATGTGGCTTTTAATACCACCCGCGCGACGCCCGTTTACTATCGCGTCACAGGTTTGTGGGGTGCGCTGGAAGGGTCGCTTCTGCTCTGGGAGTGGATCCTCATCATTTTCTCTGGATTGGTCGCTTGGATTTATTGGGGGCGTCAAAGGGAGACGATCCCCTGGGTGCTCATGGTGTTCTCCATTGTCTCCGCTTTCTTTCTTGGCGTCATCGCCTTCGTTTCCAATCCTTTCGAGACGATCTCTCCAGTGCCGGCGGACGGCCGCGGTCTCAATCCGTTGCTCGAAGACGCCAACATGATGACCCATCCGCCGCTTCTTTACACCGGCTTCGTCGGACTCACGGTCCCCTACGCCTTCGCTATGGCCGCCTTGATTCGCGGCAAAGTCGATGAGGCATGGATTGTCCCCCCCCGCCGCTGGACCATCATCGCTTGGTTCTTTCTGACGGCCGGCAATCTCGTGGGTGCTTGGTGGTCCTATCATGTTCTTGGGTGGGGCGGTTACTGGGCATGGGATCCGGTGGAGAATGCCGCCTTCATGCCCTGGCTGCCGGCCACTGCCTTTCTCCATTCGGTACAGGTGCAGGAGCGCCGGCGAATGCTTAAGGTTTGGAACCTCTCGCTGATTATCATCGCCTTCAGTTTGACGATCTTCGGAACTTTTCTCACGCGATCTGGAATTCTGTCTTCGATTCACGCCTTCTCCTCGGGGCCTGTCGGAGGTGTCTTTCTGGTTTTTCTTTCGTTCGTTTTGCTCAGTTCCTTCGGTCTCCTGGCGTTCCGGGCGGATCTCCTCAAAGGGCAACCCGAACTGAATTCGATGGTCAGCCGGGAGTCGGCTTTTCTGTTGAACAATATCGTTCTCGTATCGGCGCTTTTTACGATTTTCCTAGGGACAATTTTTCCTTTGCTCTCGGAGGCGATTGCCGGCACGCAGGTCAGCGTTGGCGCGCCCTATTTCAACTCGGTCACGGTGCCTTTATTTCTTCTCTTGGTCTTTCTTATGGGTGTGGGGCCTATGATTGCCTGGCGCCGGGCTTCCTGGGACAACCTTAAACGGAATTTTCTTTGGCCGGCAGCGGCCTCGCTGTTGGCCGGGGTCGGTTTGTTTATCTGGAAGGTCCGCGACTTCTTGCCGTTGTTGGCGTTCACATTGCTCGCCTTTGTGGTTCTCACAATCTTTTATGATACCGCACTGGCGTTGCGGGCGCGGCACCGCAATGCCGGTGAAGGGGTGATTCGCGGCTTGGTAACTTTAGCCAGACGTAACCAACGCCGCTACGGCGGTTTGGTCGTTCATCTTGGGGTGGTGTTGGTTATCCTGGGGATTGCCGGCTCAATGACTTACAGCATCGAACGTGAAGCCACCATGAACCTGAAAGAACATCTGAACGTTGGGCCTTATCTCATCCAGTTCGAAGGCCTCAAAGGTTCCCAGCAACCAACTCACTTTCGGGTCGAGGGCTCATTTAGGGTCTTCCATGAGGGTGATACCTGGGGCGTTCTGTCCCCGGCCCTGAAGTTCTTTCCAAATCAGCAATCGCCGGTTGGCCGCGCCGTCCACCGAAGCACGATCGGCGAAGACATTTATCTAATCCTTTCCGGCTTCAGCGAACTGGACAAGAACCAAGCCACATTAAAAGTGTTAGTCCGACCTCTTGTTGTTTGGATCTGGGTCGGCGGATTTGTCATTGCCTTGGGAACCTTGCTGGCAATCCTCCCGTTGGGAAAAACTTCCCCCGAAACAGCGTAAGATGGCTTGGCGAAGACTCCTCATTACTGTCCTGCTCATCGCACCGGTCATTTGGCTGCTTGCCTTCGGATTCACCCGCGACGCGCGCTATATTACCTCGCCGTTGTTGGCCAAGGAGGCGGCGCCTTTTACTGTCACTCTTTTCGATGGCCGCAAAATCAGCCTCAACGATTTGCGTAGTAAAGCAGTATTCCTGAATTTTTGGGCCTCCTGGTGCACCCCGTGCCGGGCGGAGGCGAAGGATCTCGAAGCTGCTTGGCAGCAAGTCAAGGACAAGAATATGGTGTTTCTCGGCGTCGCCCTCCAAGACACGGAGAAAGATTCCCGCGCCTTTCTTCAAGAATTTAACATCAGCTATCCCAACGGCCGGGATGAAACCGGCAAGATAGCCGTGGACTACGGCGTCTGGGGCATTCCCGAAAGCTTCTTCATCGATCCCCAGGGACGCATCACCTATAAGCATGTCGGTGGAATTCGCGCCACTCTGGTCAACGCTAAACTGGAAGAAGCCGCCCGCGGTATCGTCAGCGCCAAGGAAGGCAAGGAAGATTACCAGCCAATTCGCTGATCTCATGTTGTTGCGATTACTTCTCATCTTTTATTTGCTGCCGCTAAATCCGCTACCGGCAGCCGACGCAGTGGATATCGACGAGCAGACAAGGAGCATCGCGCAAGAACTGCGCTGCGTCGTGTGTCAAAATCTCTCAGTTGCGGATTCGCCTTCGGAAATGGCTCAACAGATGCGCGGCGTCATCCGCGAGCAACTACAGGCTGGCAAGACCTCCCAAGAGGTCAAAGATTTTTTTGTCTCCAAATACGGTGAATGGGTTTTGCTCTCGCCTACCACCAAAGGTTTTAGCCTTTTGGTTTGGGTCCTGCCGTTTGCCGTCTTGGTTCTGGGGTTTGGCTTAGCCCTTTGGCTGCTGCGTCGCTGGTCGGCAAACAAAACCAAGCCCGTCGGGAGTCCTGCCAACTCCGAACTTCTGACTCGCGTCCGAAATGATGCGAGCACGAGCGAAGCTCTCGCGATCAACCCGGAGGATTCCAGCCCTCACGGCGAACTTCGCCAAGAACGTGCGCGGCTCTATACCGAACTTAAAGAACTTGCCTTCGACTATGAGGCAGGAAAGCTCGCTGAATCCGATTACGCCACGCTCAAGCTCGATATCGAGAACAAAGCTGCCGAGGTCCTTCAACGACTCGACTCGCTTCCGTCGCGACGGACGTCCGCGAGACGAACTACTGAACGAGCGCCCTCTGCAGCCAAAAGAACCCCCAGCGAGAAAAACAAAAGATCTTACCGCGGATGGCAGCTTGCAACGGGAGGAGCCTTCTTACTCCTTTTCGGCTTGACGTTGGGCATCGCCCTGACAAACTCCTTGCGTCCAAGAGAGTCGGCACAAGATTCCATCACCGGTGGCTTCTTGACCGGCACCGGCGAAAGTGGAAGCACGCAATTTCTCCAGGAGGGAAAATCAGCGTTCGCAAAGCAAGATTGGCCCAAGGCAATTGAAGCCTTTAAACGGGCGCTCGCGGCGGATCCCAACCAGCCTGAGGCACATGCCTATATGGGATTTATTTTGCTCCAAGCGGGTCATGCCGATGGAGCACTGTTGGCGTTTGACAAAGCCTTATCCCAAGCGCCGAATTTTCCCATGGCTTTATGGGGCAAGGGAATGGTTCTATTGCGCGACAAGCAGGATTATTCGGGTGCGCGGCTCGTTTTAGGACGCTTGGTTCAGTTGTTACCGTCGGGCGCGGAACGAAGCGAAGTGGAAAAGACCATCAAAGAAATTCCTCCCGCAGAGGGGAAGCCGGGACCGCAGGTGAGCGCAGCCGCGCCGTCCGGCCAGCAAATCATCGGTAGGATTTCTATTGATCCAAAACTTAAAAGCAACGTCGATAGCCAAGCTACGCTCTTTATCATTGCTCGGTCAGATGCCACCAAAGGCCCCCCACTGGCGGTCAAGAAGATCGATCGGCCGGTTTTTCCCGTCGCTTATTCTCTCGGGCCTGAAAACGTAATGATGCAAGGTATACCATTCACTGGCCGTGTCAGTATCACGGCCCGCTTAGACATAGATGGAAACCCCACCACGCGCCAACCGGGAGATTTAACCGGCGACTATAAGAAAAATCCTGTAGCCGTAGGATCGAAGAATATCGATATCGTGCTCGATCAGGTCGTCCAATGAGTGCGTCTTACAAAGCGGCGCATCGATGATCCCGTTTCCAACTTGCGATGGGTTGCCTTTCCTATTGCTTGCCCCACGAGTAAAAAGCTTGAGGCAGCTATCTTTGTAAGACGCGTCGATATATAGAGGCCTTTTCTTTTCAGGATTTCTATCGATAAGTCCTAATGCTACACGCCGTCGCTCCGCAAGATTGCTCTATTTTCTCCTCTTCTTCCGCGCCCGCGCAGCGGTGAAAACTTCGGAGAGTTTGTTTAAAATGGTTTGGAAGACCGGGAGTTCGGAAGTATTACAGCATTGAAGTATTGGCCGCACGACGGTCCGCATTAAGCTGCGGCAAAAACCCAGATTCTCAAAACATGGATTAAGTTGACAGGATGTTGAGATGAATGACTCCGATCCGCAACTCGCAAATTTTAGATGGTGGCAGCGTGGCATCATCTATCAGATCTATCCACGCTCGTTTATGGACAGCAACGGCGATGGCATTGGTGACCTCGTCGGCATTCGGAGCAAACTCGACTATCTGCATTGGCTCGGCGTGGACGCCATCTGGATTTCGCCGATCTATCCGTCGCCAATGGCGGATTTCGGCTACGATGTCAGCAACTACACCGACATCGATCCGATCTTTGGTACCCTGGATGATTTCGATGCGCTTTTGGCCGACGCGCACGGCCACGGCCTCAAGGTACTGCTCGATTACGTTCCCAATCACACGTCAGATCAACATCCCTGGTTCCTTGATTCGCGATCGTCGCGCCACAGCGCCAAGCGCGATTGGTATATTTGGCGCGATCCTAAACCGGGCGGCGCACCACCCAATAATTGGCTTTCGAATTTTGGCGGTGGCGCCTGGGAAGAGGACGAGAAGACCGGCCAGTATTACTACCACGCCTTTCTAAAAGAACAGCCCGATCTCAACTGGCGCAACCCGGAAGTGCAAAACGCCATGCTCGAAGTGCTTCGTTTCTGGCTGGACCGGGGCGTGGACGGATTCCGTGTCGATGTCATGCATCATATCGTTAAGGACGACGCCTTCCGTGACAATCCGCCAAATCCCGACTGGCGGCCGGGAATGTCACCATACCGCGAGCTGCTGACCACACACACAGCCGACCTCCCCGAAGTGCAAGAGATCGTCGCGCGATTTCGCAAGGTCGTCGAAGAGTACGACGATCGTATGTTGGTGGGAGAAATCTATCTCCCGGTCGAACGGCTAATGGCGTACTACGGCGCGAGCGGCAAGGGCGCGCACCTGCCGTTCAACTTTCAGCTGCTTCGACTGCCATGGAATGCGCGAGAGATCGCCGGCGCGGTGGAGCGCTACGAGGCACTGCTGCCTTATTACGCTTGGCCGAACTGGGTGCTCGGCAATCACGACAAATCCCGCATCGCCACACGTGTGGGTTGCGCGCAGGCACGGGTGGCCGCAATGCTGTTGCTCACGTTGCGAGGCACGCCGACGATGTATTATGGCGACGAAATCGGCATGCAAGACGTGCCCATTCCGATCCGACAAGTACGAGACCTCTTCGAGAAGAACGTGCCGGGTCTGGGCTTAGGACGTGATCCTGAGAGGACACCGATGCAATGGAATGGCGCCGAGCATGCAGGCTTTACCAGGGGCACTTCTTGGCTCCCTATCGCGGCAGATTACCAAACCGTCAACGTTTCCCTGGCGCAAAACCAACCGACTTCGATTCTCACTCTGTACCGTCGGTTGATCGAGCTGCGCCGCGCAGAGCCGGCTTTGTCGGTTGGAAAATTTACACCCTTACCCGGAGACGATGATCTCATGGCCTATGTCCGCAGTACCGATAAACGTAGGCTGCTGGTCGTGCTCAATCTCAGCGCCAAGCCAAAATGCTTCAGCATGTCCGACTTGCAATGTCACGGTTCCCTGTTGCTTTCGACCTACCTTGATCGTAGCCAACAAATGCTGCACGACAAACTCGCGTTGCGCCCAGATGAGGGAGCCATCATCGAGTTGTTGTAGATCGCTTTTAGCTCGACTTTAGATCACGTAACTCAATTCGGCACTAGTCTCGGCGGGCCACGGTAACGAAGGTCATTTTGTTGCCCAGAGCTTATCGAAGAAACCGCTCTTCTCCAATCCGTCAAGGTAGCGCCGGTCAATGAGGTCTTGCGGTCTTATCTTTTTTGCGCGTGGGTCGACTTTTGCGGTCTCATCAAGGATCGCTTGAAAAGCCTCCAACTTGAATTCCAACCTTGGTTCCATCACCTTAATTTCCTCGTCGTAGGCGGTGTCCAACGCTTTTCGGTCACTTATACGCAACTGTTTGGCCAATACCTTGTATGTCAATTCCTTATCCGTGAACATAATTCTTACGGCCTCCGCCATGACGCGCACAAACCTTTCGATGACCGGTCCGCGCGTGCGGATCGATGAGCGTCGCGTCACCAAGGTCGCTGCAGCAAAAGGAATATGCAGGTCCGGCCCATACACGATATAGCGGAATCCCTGATTCACTGCTCTGGCACCCCCTGACGGTCCGGTCATGGTAGCGGCATCCACCGCGCCGCTGAGTAATGCCGCCAAATTCTCGACCTGGCCGCCGGTCTGGATAAAATTTAGATCTGTCGGCGCCATGCCATATTTTCTCAAAGCCTGAACGACGAAATAATGAGAATTGCTTCCCAGGCGAGTCAAACCCAGTTTTTTACCTTTGAGATCCTCGGGACTTTTGATTTCGGGCTTTGCTAAAATACTGTGAGTCAGGGTGTTCTTGGCGCTGGCTATGAAAATCAACTCAGTGACGCCTTGAGTAAAGGCCCGTGTGATCGATTCCCCTCCGGTAATGGCAACTTCGCCGTCGCCGCTAAGCATCGCTGCCGTCACCATAGCCGCAGAGGAAATAAAAACGAGTTGGAACTCTAGATCGTATTTCTTGAATAGACCGACCTCGTCAGCAATCCACGGCATCGACTGAGACATGGTGCGCGCTGAGTGAATTCCGACGAGTTTGTCAGAGCCTAAGGCTGGGTAAGCCAAGAAGCCGATGGCGAGACCTACAAGGCCACAAGAGTTCGCAAGCCGAATCTTCATGAGGATAACCTCCTGAGCGACCTATTCGGGCACAGCGGAGAAGAATCACCATAATGCTAACGATGCACCGATGGACGCTATCAAAAAAGCGCTCATCGCTGCTAGTTGACACCCAGCATCCATTTGTTTGCATCGCAATATCCATTTAGCTGACGTCGAAGAGCCCGCGGAGTTTTCAGTCTGCGGCGCATTCCTGGGTATCATAGACCTGCTTTCACTTCTACCGGCAGTCCCGCAGCCTGCCAGGCTTCCCACCCACCTACCAGCGCCCGCGCTCGTCCCCACCCTGCTCTTTGTAGCTCCAGCGCCACCCGGGCGCTTGTGGCCTCGTCGGGTCAGGCGCAGAACGCGATTAGCCATGTCTGGCGCGGTATTTGGAGCTCCATGAGACGTTGCACGGTTTGATCCGGTGAAATCCTGAGCGCCCCCTGGGCCCGAAGATCGCTGCTTTCAAAATTCCGGTCCTTCCGAACATCAAGGACAAGAATCGGCGCGCCGGATTGTTGCAGTTGGCGCAACTCGGACACAGAGATACGCACTGCAGATTCGCCTCTAGTTTCATTGTCGAGAGCGGTCGAGGGTGCCTGGACATTCTGGAGCAGGTCTCCGGTGAGGCTCTTCGCCTTTATCTCCTGAACCGGAACGGCATCGCGCTTCAAAAACATCAGTGCCCCCCCATGGACCGCCACAGACAGAATCACGACCAGGCAACAGAGAGCAAACAACTGCTGGCTTCCGGTCGCGCCGGCAAAGACCGGCAGGAGAATGAGAAGTAGCGAGCTCAGACCGCGCGGACCAAACCAGGCAATCAAAATACGACTCCTATAATCGAGCTGAGTGCCGGCCAAGGACAGAAAAAAGGCAACGGGACGGATAAGCACGACAGCTATTGCGAAAAAAACAGTCGGTAGGCGCAGCACTGTAAACCCACTCCATATGAGGGAACTGCCAAATAGAACAAAGGCAAAGAGAAGCGCCATTTCAGCTGTGGTCTGCCCGTATTCAAGGAAACAGTCGCAAAGCTCAACGTCGAGCGCCGCAATTGTTACGCCGGCTGCAAACGCGGCGAGAAATCCGCTTCCGTGAACCGCCTCGGCTGCAGCGTAGGCTGTGAACGCTAGTCCCAAAGAGTAAAGCGATTCGTAGTCTCGCCGCACGCCGATTTTGCGCCGGATCATATCAAGCGCGGACAGCCCGAACAGCCCGACGGCAATACCGGCTCCCGGCCCGAGCAGAAAGAAGTCAAGCCCTATGCGCACCCATTGAGTCTGGCTCGGCGGCTTACTCTGGAGGAGAAATGGCATGGCCACAAAAATGATCGGTAACAAAACCGCGTCGTTCAGTCCGCTCTCCAGCCGCAGCGCTAGTCGAACCGGTTCGGGCAACCCTGGGCGCCGAATGAGGCCACGCAACATGATCGGATCGGTGGAAGCTAACGCGGCGCCCAAGATAGCCGCGGCGGCAGGAGCGAGACCCAAGAGTGACCAGCCAACCAGAGCGACAAGCGCGGCGGTAAGAAGCGTCCCCGGACCCAAAACCAGCACAGCTAGACGTCCATGACGCCGAATCTCCGCGAGACTAAAACTGACCGCATCCGTGAACAACACCAAAACCAAACTCAACGTGGCTACGACTGCGACGATGGGCGACTCCAAAGTCACATTGAGCAATCCCAATCCTGCTGGGCCCAGGATCGCACCCAGCGCCAAGAAAACGGCCACCTGCGGCAGATCACTGCGGTCGATGAGGCCGGAGAGAAGTGCTGCAATGATAATGACTAGGCCAATGAGGGCCAGGGTCACAACGAAGAAATGCGGGTCAAAAATATCCATGCATTGCTTTGTCGACAGTCGGAAAACTCTTGCGCTGAATTAGGGTGCTGCTTCGAAGATATCAGCAGGTCCGATTAGGGTTCAAGTCAGAATTGCGCCAGCTTCTCGCCGCTCTTCTTGATCCTACGAGCTGACATCAAAGCAGTTAGAATTTTGCGCTCTTTCATTTCTCACTTGACAGCATGTACCCATCATGGTCAGTTGCTAGCGCTGTGTTATTCTTGTTTCTCAAGCGATAGGAGGTTCTATGCAACGGATCGGCTTCTGGTTGGCTGCGACAGTCTTATATTTTATGGCTAGCTCGGTGTTGGCAAAAGAAGTTGTCATCGTCACCTCGTTTCCCAAGGAGTTGTTTGAGACCTACAAGAAAACTTTTGAAGGGAAACATCCGGGAATCACGGTCGTCATAAACAGCAAGCAAACCAATGCCGGTGTTACATATCTGCGCGAGACCAAGGCCAAACCTGAAGCGGATATCTTTTGGGTGAGTGCCCCCGACGCGTTCCAAACACTCGAGTCCGAGGGACTGCTCGAGAAATACGCGCCGCCCAAAGAGGTCATGACTCGTATCCCGGCAAAGATCGGGAATTTTCCGATCCACGATCCCGACGGCAAATATTTCGGCTTTGCGATCAGTGGTTATGGCTTGATGTGGAATAAAAACTACCTTCAGGCACACAAGCTGCCAGCACCTAAGGAATGGCCCGACCTGACGAACGCCCGATATTTTGGCCATCTCGTCATCAGCGCTCCTTCACGCAGCGGCACGACCCACTTAACAGTTGAAACTATCCTCCAGGCTTACGGATGGGAGAAAGGCTGGGCCTTGCTGCTGAACTCCGGCGGCAATATGGGCACGATAACGGAACGGAGTTTTGGGGTGCCAGAAGCCGTAGTCAGTGGCCAGTACGGCATTGGCGTAGTCATCGATTTCTTCGGTTTATCGGCCATCGCCAGTGGCCAGCCTGTGGAGTTCGCCTATCCCTCATTGACTTCGGTTGTCCCTGCCAGTGTCGGCATTGTTAAGGGCGGCCCGAATCCTGAAAATGCCAGAGCCTTCGTCAATTATTTGCTCAGCGAGGCCGGACAGATGGTGCTGTTTTCTCCGGAGATTGCCCGACTTCCGGTGATTCCCGAGTTATACGCCAAAGCGCCAAAGGACTATCCCAACCCGTTCAAAACCAAGATGGGAGGTGTCGACTTCAACGATGAGCTGTCGTCCGGCCGGCGCGACGTTGTGAACTCTCTATACGACCATATCATCACCTTTAGGCATCGCGAGCTAAGAGATGCGTGGGGAAGCATCTACAAAGCCGAGGAAGCGCTCGCCAAGAGCAAAAGCGCCAATGCAGCGCAAGCGAAAATGCTATTAGACGAAGCAAAAAAGTTGGCTTCCCAGGTGCCCATCAATGACAAGCGCGCCAGCGACAAAGAGGTCACCGGCGCATTTAAGTCGAAGTCCGGGTTAAAAGCTCAAATCGAGACGGAATGGGAGAGCTTCGCCAGGAGCAATTACGAAAAGGCGAAAGAGCAAGCCAACAAAGCCGCAGCCATGGCGCGTTGAGCGTGGTTCGGTCGCTGCTAAGACTGACGGTCCCTAATACACACTCAATGTATTCATGGCAATCCTCCCCGTAGTCATACCGCTTCGAACCCGGGAGCGAATCGACTGGTGGCAGGGAGGACTCATGGCATTCCTCCTTGCGATCCTAATTGCCTTCATCCTTTACCCAGTACTGAGCGTGCTCTGGATTGCTCTGTCGGATGAAACCGGCAAGCTGACCGTAATCCACTTCTTGAATTTCTTTCGCCGGCCGCTCTTTCGCGAAGCCTTGTGGAACACCCTTGTGGGAGGCCTTCTTGTGGTTGTCTTCAGTGGGCTTATCTCCCTTCCCCTCGCCTATATAATCGCCCGCTACGAATTTCGCGGCAAAGTCTTCCTTCAAACCGCGGCGACCCTTCCACTAGTCATTCCGCCATTTGTCGGCGCCGTCGCGCTCCAACTCATCCTCGGCCGGAGCGGCATGGTTAACCTCTCGTTAATGCGCTGGTTCGACGTAACGGTTCCCTTTATGGAAGGCCTGACAGGTGTCGTGCTCGTGCAAACTCTACACTTTTTTCCCTTTATCTTGCTCAACACCGTGGTCTCCCTTTCCAACATCGATCCCTCCATGGAAGAGATGGCCCAAAACCTCGGCTGCCACGGCTTCCGGTTGTTTCGCCGCATCACGTTGCCGCTGATGCTTCCGGGCTTTGTTGCCGGCTCGTTGTTAACGTTCATCCGCGCCATCGACGACCTGGGAACACCCTTGATGTTGAACTACAAAAATCTCCTCGCGCCACAGGCTTACCTGCGGATCACAACCGTAGGTATAGATGACGTGGATGGGTACGTGGTCTGCGTCATTCTAGTGGTCCTATCCCTCGTTTCGCTGCTCGCCGCCCGAAAGTATCTCGGTCTCGCCGAGTATGCGAGTTTGCAAAGATCCGCTCCGCTAACCCGGCGGCTTCAGGGGAAAAAGCTACTTCTCGTGTGGCTTCTTTGCGGCGCCATCCTTGGCGTTAGCCTGTTACCCCATATGGGGATCCTTTTGCTGTCGTTTTCAAAGGTTTGGAGCTATACCCTCTTCCCTACGACTTTCACCCTAAACAATTTCGCAGAGATTCTCTTTAGAGCGCCCCACTTTATAAAGAACACTTTGCTCTATACGTTACTGGCCGCAGGTTTTGATGTTATTCTCGGCGCCGCGATTGCGTTTTTGCTTTTGCGCAGCCGATTAGCAGGTAGAAATTTGCTCGACACCATTGCGATGTTGCCACTGGCGATTCCCGGAGTGGTGCTCGCGGTGGGCTACTTGCGGGTTTTTCATGGATGGAATTTTCCCGGTCTTGGCGGACCCCTGACCTCTTCCTGGGTCATCCTCGTCATCGCCTACACCATGCGCCGGCTACCTTATACGGTCCGGGCCGCTTATGCCGCGCTTCAGCAAGTTCATATAAGCCTCGAGGAGTCTGCACAAAGTCTCGGCGCCAACCGCCTAAAGACATTTAGCAAGATTACCCTTCCCATGATCACAGGAGGGCTGGTAGCAGGTGGTCTCATTGGGTTTGTGACCTCATGTGTGGAGCTTGCCTCGACTATTATGCTCGTCCCACGCATCGAGTTAGGGCCTATCTCCTACGGGATCTACATTTACATGCAGAGCCCGTTAGGACGGGGTGCCGGCGCCGCCCTTGGTGTCGTTGCAATCCTTTTGGTTTCCCTCGGCACCTACTTGACTCACCGCTTTTTTGGCGGCCGGGCAGGCAACGCCTTCAGGATTTAGGGATGCAGCCCGCGGAAGTGAAACTTGACGGCATCGGCAAATCCTACGGCGAGCAATGGGCTGTTCGCGGCGTCAACCTCCATATCCAGCGAGGAGAGTTTTTTACCTTTCTCGGACCCAGCGGTTGCGGCAAGACGACTATCCTTAGAATCATCGCCGGTTTCATACTTCCTGAGGAGGGTACGGTCTCTCTTGATGGACACCTGATGAACCACGTGCCTCCGTGGAAACGGAATGTTGGCCTCGTGTTCCAAAACTACGCGCTCTGGCCCCACATGACGGTGTTCGAGAACGTGGCGTTTGGTTTGCGTGAGCGAAAAGTGGCGCGGAGCGAAATTGAACCAAGAGTCATACAAACGCTCAAGCAGGTTGATCTCCAAGGAACCGAAAATCGTCGACCTTCGCAACTGTCTGGCGGACAGCAACAACGCGTCGCTTTGGCACGTACGCTCGTGATTCAGCCCAGGCTTCTGCTACTAGACGAGCCTCTGAGCAATTTAGACGCCAAGCTTCGTATCGACATGCGCATGGAACTGCTCAAACTCCAACATGATCTCGGGCTAACAACGATCTACGTAACCCATGACCAAGAGGAAGCACTGGCGCTTTCCACGCGCATCGCGGTCATGAACGGAGGACGTGTCATTCAAGAAGGTACGTCGCGGCAAATTTACGAACAGCCCGCCAACGAGTTTGTTGCCGCTTTTGTGGGTAAATCCAACCTGTTCTCCGGAAAAGTATTACAAGCGCAACATCGGTTTATCGAGGTTCAGACCGACGATAACTTGGTCATCCGAGCTGCACCGTCGGCTTTGACTCAGCAGCCACAGCGGGGCGATAGGCTCCTCCTCAGCGTTCGTCCCGAGGCGATAGAACTGAGAACCAATGGCGGTACCTCGCAGGGCGCAAATCATCTTACGGGCCACGTAATGGCTTCCGCGTACCAAGGATCCTTCGTGGAATATGAAATTCAGTTGGCAGAGCGAACCCTAAAAGCCTACGCCGTCAATCCCAAGGGCAAGACCATCTTTCAACCCGGCCAAGAAGTCGGCGTGACATTCAACGTCGACAATGTTGTGATTGTGCGGGATGACAAGAACGGGTAAGTGGGACGAAAAAATGATTCTGCAGCTTGGGAGATGCTTTTTCACATCCCTGCATCAAACGTTTTCGAACCTGCTAACGCGGGGATCGAATTTCCAATTCTAAACCATTGGAATCCTTAACGAAAATAGTAATTAGTTTGCCGTCGGAATCGCGGTTCTCTCGAATGATTTCGGCGCCTTTTTCTTTGAAGTCTTTGGCAACCTGATCGATGTCGTCAGTTACAAATCCATAATGATGCACGCCAACCTGCCCTGAGGATTCCATCAACTGAATCGAGGGTGCGCCGTCGATTCTCATAAAACAAAAGCCATAACCCGCGGTTCCCTTTCTTATTGCTGTCGGGCTACCGCCAAAAAATCTCTCATAGAACTTAATTGATTCATTGAGATCTCGGCAGTGAATGGCCACGTGCTCCAGTTGATAATGCATTGTTCCTCCATTTTTGGGTGGCAAAGCTTCCCACCCATCAAACACCCATTCCCTGAGGGTCATGGATTTCGAGCTTGTTGCCGTCCGGGTCCAAAAAATATGCTTGCCTGCCCCAAAAAACCCCGTCCCGGCGATCTTCCATGTGGAATATTTTGACTCCGTTTTGTTTCAGAAACTCCACGGCAGGTGCAAAGTCTTCGGCTGCTACTTTGAAAGCATGATGCACAGGAGTCTGTTCCAGAGAGTCATATTTTACCGGAGTATCCTTTGCCAGGATAAAGTAATCGTCGCCACACTTTAGGAAGACCATACGTGGAGTTTTCTGAACGATTTTCATACCCAGAAGCTCGCTGTAGAACTTCGCGCTTCGTTCCAAGTCTGTAACTGGAAGGCTGAAGTGAACAACACCTTGGGTTTTGACCATTGTTTACCTCCTGAGTTTGCGCTTCGCAACCGACCTGGCTCTGAACCAGTCTATTCCCGATCCGCTTTGCTTTGTCTATGCAAATGAAAACCTCTATCTCAGTATCCTGCTTTCATTTTACTTACAAGTCCCCGTTGCCGATATGACATACGCGGCGTCTCGTGATATGGCATTGAATTCATTGATAGAGAAACCCGGAGGCTGCTTATGAAGACAGAGAATTGCGACGTGGTGGTCGTCGGTTTCGGTAATGCAGCTCAGGCCGCGGCCGTCGCGGCCCACAACGCCGGGGCCAAAGTCGTCGTGTTGGAAAAAGCTCCGCGCGCAAAAAAGGGCGGCAATACATGGTTTAGTCACGGCGCGCAATTCCGTCATGTGCACAATGGGATTGCCGACGAAAAGCCGCTACTTCCTCATGTAAGCGAAAGCGAGTGGGACAAGATCGATCTGCCCCCTTACACCAAAGATGAGTTTTACGGCGACTTAATGCGCGTGACGCGTGGGCGGTCTGTCCCAGAGCTAGCGGAGTTGCTGGTCAATGAGTCCTACCCTACGGTGAAGTGGATGCAAGAAATGGGTATCCAGTGGGAAATTCTCTACAGCGCGGCAAAGCCCGAAGGGGGACGCTTCCGCTGGCATCACGGCAGCAGCTTCATCCACTCCAAGGACGGCGGCGGCGGTCTAGTCGAGATGTGGCATCGCATTATTGACGATAAAGGAATTCCGGTTCGGTTTGAAACTGCTGCAGCGCGCATCCTGACTAATGAGAGCGGTCGAGTAATCGGCGTAGTGGTGCAGAGCCCTGAAGGATTTGGCGAGATCCACTGCAAGGGCTTGGTCCTGGGTAGCGGCGGCTTTTCGGCCAATCCCGCGTTGCGTGCCCAATTCCTCGGTAGCGGCTGGGATCTAGCCAAGGTGCGCGGTACCAAGTACAACACTGGCGACGGCATACAGATGGCCCTCGATATCGGCGCGCAACCGTTCGGCCATTGGAGTGGAGGTCATGCCACGCCCATTGACGCGGATGCGGGTGACTACGAGGGGGGATTTCTCGATCCTGCGAACCGTCGCTATCGGACTCATCGCTACGCCTGGACGATCGGCATCATGGTTAATAGCGAAGGACGCCGCTTTATCGATGAGGGCGAGGACTTTCATGCTTATACTTATGCTAAGACCGGCGCCGAGATTCTCAAACAGCCTGGCGGCATCGCGTACCAAATCTTCGATGAGAAGTTGAAGGAGGCGGTCAGTCGCTATCTCTACGATGGCGCGACTCCGGTGATCGCCAATTCTATAAAAGATCTGGCGGAAATGCTTGAGATTAATCCCGACGCTCTCGTGAAGACCGTCGACGAGTTCAACAACGCGGTCGTGGAAGATCGCCCGTTCAACGAGCTCGTCCGCGACGGCCGGGCTACGAAGGGTCTCTACCCACCCAAGACCAACTGGGCACAAAAGCTCGATACTCCGCCGTACACGGCCTATGCCGCCACATGCGGATTAACGTTTACCTACGGCGGCCTCAAGATAAATCCCGACTGTCAGGTTTTGAACAAGTCTGATCGGCCAATCCCGGGGCTTTACGCGGCAGGTGAGCTGACTGCTGGGTTCTTTTATTATAACTATCCTAGCGGATCAGGACTTCTGCGCGGTGCGGTAACAGGAAAAATTGCCGGCAGGAATGCCGCGAACCAATGAAGGTACACGAATGAATATTGTCGTCTGCTGCAAAGCCGTACCGGGCTTGGTAACCGATCTCAAAATCGGTACCGATGGCAAAGCGATTCAATATCAGGCTCAACTTCTCGCTATCAATGAGTGCGATGAATACGCCCTAGAAGAAGCGCTAGCTCTCAAGCGCACGCACGGTGGCCAGGTGACGGCGATTTCGATGGGAAACATCAAAGCTCTGGATATTTTGTATTATGCGCTGGCGAAGGGTGCTGATAGGGCCGTGCGAATCGACTCCGACAGCCAAGACCCACTGGTTGCGAGTACCGTCATAGCAGCGGCTCTGAGAAAGCTGGACTTCGATCTGGTGCTGACAGGAACGCAATCGCGCGACACCTTGGGGGGTCAAGTGGGTATTGCCGCCGCCACCGTGCTCAACATTCCGTTTGCCTATGCGGTGATGGCCGTCGAAGCGCGTGAGAACAACACCGTCAACGTACGCAAAGAACTGGGCGGCGGACGTTATGCCGAGGTGGAGCTAATCTTACCCGCTCTTCTCTGCGTCCAGACCGGCATCCGATCTCTCACCTTCGTTCCTCCGGCACGCAGGATTCGGGCTCGGCAGCAACCGGTGGCTTCATTTTCATTGGCCGACCTCGGCTTACAGGTTGATCTGCTAGCCCCACGGGGCTACCGTTTTATCGCTGTCCATCCCCCAGAACGTACGCACCAGGTAGAGCTTCTTCAAGGCAAGCCGGACGAAATTGCCACTGCGCTGCTCAACAAGATTCGGGAGAGCCTGTAACTATGGCGCGGGATGTACTGGTTTTGGTGGAACACTCGGAGGGCAAAGTCGAGTCTCTGACTTCCGAACTCTTGGCCATTGGCGCCCGGATTGCCAAGGAAATGAAAGTAGACTTGGTGGCGGCGGTGATCGGGCATCGGATGGATAATGTCGTTCAGGCCCTCCGGAGCAACGGGATCGACAGGATTCTAGTCGTCGATGACTCCGGATTAGCTTTAGCTGGCGGGGAAGTGCAGGCCCATGTTTTTGCCGAAGTCGCAAGACACGTGGAGCCTCGTTTAGTGCTCATCGGCTACAGTCTCGTCGGGATGGAACTGACTCCTGCCGTCGCAAGCAAACTGGGGATGAATGCCTTGACTAACTGCGTGAATATAGAGCTCCGTGACGGTGCGGTGACGGTGACGCGGCCACTCTTCGATGGTACGATGCACGCGGAGATTGCTTTAGAAGAGCATGCTAGTGCCGTAGTGGCGCTGCAAAAGGGAGCAGTGCCTTCAACGCCACCATCAGCCAAACAAGCGGTTGTTCAGTCGATCGCGATCGACATCAACAATCTTCTCGCTCGCAGCCGTATTTTGGAGATCACCGAGGAACCCAAGAGCAATGTCGATCTCACGAAGGCGGAGATCATCGTCGCTGTTGGACGGGGAATCGGCGACAAAGAAAAGATCCACTTCACGGCGGAACTGGCCGAGGCGCTCGGCGGGACTCTGGCCTGCTCCCGGCCTGTGGTAGATGTCGGATGGCTGCCCCGCGAGCGACAGGTGGGCGCTTCTGGCAAGAGCGTGGCACCGAAAGTCTACGTCGCCTGCGGCATTTCAGGGGCCATTCAGCATTTGACCGGCATGAGAGATTCAAAGCGCATCATCGCCATCAATAAAGACCCAAACGCGCCGATCTTTCAGGTGGCTCACGTCGGGGTAGTAGGTGATCTATTTGAAATCGTCCCAGCTCTGACGAGGGCGGCACAAGAATCCCGAGCTCGCTGAGCCATCGGAAATTCGGCCAAAGCGTCTCCAAGAAAACGTTTTGATTACTTTAGAGCAAAACTTTAGCGGCCTGCTGCAAGACTCATTTCCGAATCAGGTAAAGATCTAAAACAAGGATGACTGCTGGTATGAATTCCAATTTTGGGCAGGGCAACTCGGTTTCGGGTGGGAGTAAACAGCGATGAGTACAGCCCTGGTTCTATTTATGTAAGGCGTAGCGGATCTCGAGTTCGGAGATGTCCCCCGAGTGATTGGGAGACAGCCAATTTGCGTCTCCCGGTATGGGGTCTGCCGAAATCAGCGAAACTAACGTCACAACAACGAAAAGAGTGGCTAGAAGTGCGGTCATTATATCCTTCATGGAAAAAGCCTCCTTCAGCTTCCCAGGTATGTACTGACCTTTTAGACGTTGCTTGAAGAAAAAGGTTAACACCTTTGGACCCGAGTGACGGGGGTATCTATCACACCAAGCGAGTGAGTGCCCAGGTGGCGCCCCTGCGGGGTATTATTTACTACTAGAATTCGACCCTAGGACCCAAATGTACAAGATTGGGCTTGATACTTTTATCGTGCCTTTGAGCCGAGCACTGGAAATCAATAGTCAAACTTGATCCCGACGCTCGATGGCAACTTTTGTGAAGTCGAAGACCCGTTGACTGTCCGGTACTGCTGAAGCGCAGACTTCGTTTTGGGCCCTAGCATCCCATCGAAATGGCCCGGATCAAAACCCGCCGCTTTTAACTGTGCCTGGAGAAGCCGGATTTCCTCCTTGCTGGGCGATTTGTCTGCTGCCGCGTTGACTCTACCGGCCTCATCCTTAACGGATACTGTGGGCGTAGAAATTTTCGATGTCGGATGAATCTGTTTTGCAGAAGCGGACATTGGACTTGGCATTCTGTCCGACGTCTGAAACTGATTCTCAAAGATCGCAGGAAAGTCCTTGACCATCGTGCATCCCGATTGAAAACGGAGTAACGCGGCCTTCGTTTTGACACCCATTACGCCATCGACGGGTCCCACGTCAAAACCGGCGTCTTTCAAACGCACCTGGAGCAGCCGGATCTCATCTGTATTAGAAATACTTTCTTTTCCCGCTTGCATTGCCCCGGGTTGCGATGAAATTCCGCTCGTGGAATTTTCAAGAAGATCCTTCAAGTTCGAGCATCCTGATTGAAGCCGGCGCAGAGCGGACAAGGTTTTTGCTCCCAACGTTCCATCCACAGGCCCGGGGTCAAACCCGACGGCCTTTAGTTGCGCTTGCATCACTTTGATTTCCTGCTTGGTCGGAATTTTTCTAGCAACCTCTCTTACAGGCTCTGCGGGCGCTGGCGCGTTCGATTCGACCGGTTGTATTTCGGCAACAGGAGTTGGAAGTTCCTGCGCCACTTGAGAACTATTGTCTTCGGTTACAGTCGCACACGCTGACAGCAAAAAAACCAATAGTAATAGTATAGATAAAAACTTCGCCATGAAAGTCTCCTCGTTATTTGCATCCGGCGACAAGAAGCAAGTGACATGCCGGCTACTGACAACTCAAAAAGACTTCGAAAAATGGCAACTTATTGGGTATCAGCCAGTCGAGCGCTCGCCAACGAGGACAGACTTGTCGGCAAATGACAGCAGATTGTCTCGACTGCCAAAGTGAAGTGGGCCCGTTGCACATTGGGCAGATATCTCTTTAGGAAGCAAAGCATACAGAGCAGCGAGGCACCGAAAAACCAGGACAATACCATCCCATGATTTGCCAAACATCGTCAGAGCGTCGTCGAGACTATCTGCATCGCCTAGCGTTTGAATAGCTGGTCTAAACCTTTGCGGATCAGTTCTTCCGTGGAATTTTTCTTCTTTTCCCCCTTCTGATCCGAAGGCGCTGTCTCTCCTGAAGGCGCCGAACGCTCTTTGCCGAGCAACCTTTGTTGAAGCTCCTCCGCTCCTTTACGCATGAAGCCACGCTGGACCATTTTGCCTAGGTAACTCGAATCGGGTCTGGCTTTTACTTTCGGAAGCGTACCCGTTAGAGCAAACGGTAGTTCAAACTGGTTTTGGTTGTTAAACATGTAAGTGACTTCACGCGCGGAGCGTCCCAGGTCCGCCGATAATGCTTGAGAGAGAAGCAGCACCGCCTGAAAATCCACCCGCTTCTCAAAATCGACCCAGCCATTTCCCTGCACCGAATAGTCAGCGGCCGCTATTCGCAGATCTCTTATGTTCATGCGCGCATCCGCCAAATCAAACTGTCCTTTCAATTCTTTGAATCGCGTATCCTTAGCCTCGAAGGTTTCAGGATACTTCTTCCGCACCTGCGGATTGATCAACGAAGTCAGACCCGGAATGCCGGTAATGCTGGAGAGCACATTATCAGCGATGTTGAAATCTAATAGCGCTCCTTGCAAAACCTCTGCTTGCCCCTGACCGCGTAAACTTGGTTTGATTTCGTTCCACTCTTTGCCACTTCCGGAAACTCTCATGTCTGCGTTCAGACGTCCCTGAATATCGCGTGTACTCTTGGAGTCCACGGAACGATACAATTCTCCGAGATCAAGTCCCTGGGCTTTCGACACGAGTGAAAAACGTGGTGTCGCACTATTGAACGCATATTGACCCTCAGCCTGTAAGGAACCGTTCAACGCATTGAGACGGAGATTCTGAATGCTCGCAACCCTGTTCTCAAGAGCGAGGTTTGTTCCAAGATCCTTGTATCCGATCTTGTAGAGCGTCCCCTGGGTTGAGGCGAGCTTTCCCCGAAACCTAAGCCCCCCATCTTGAGCGCTCAAAGTTCCCTCGCTGCTCAGGTTCTTAATCACATCTGCCTTTCGATCGTCGGGTAGCGACGCTTGAAAATCCGCCGGCCATATTTCGGGAGTCGAAAGCCTATAGGTGAGTGTAAGAGGCGAAAAGCGGTCGATCTCCGCCGCTAAACGAATGCGCGAGTTTCCCAAGCTGAGTGTCGTATCTTTTAAGGTGGCCCTTTGTCCGGTGAAATCAATCCTGGTATCGAGATCTTTAATGGGTTTTGGGAACTGGGGCGGTTTGGCATTTACTCCAGAGAGCGTCAGGCTGCCCTGGATTTGCGGCGTCCCCCCTTTGCCAAGTTTTCCTTGGACGGTCGTCTTCTGGACCTCTAGATTTCCAGAAAGCTGATAGTCACTAAGAACCGGAATGATTTTTTCCCAGCCGTCGAGCGAAAAACGATTGGAAGCAAGCGAGAGATTTAGCACCGGAACATCTCCCAGGTTTACCTCTCCGTTACCGGTGAGTTCCATAGTATTCAGTTTCGCTTTCGTTTGGCCCAAGCGAAGCAAACCGTTTCCATATTGGGCGTCCGCGGAAACGACGAACGGAATTCCTGCAGCTTTGCGCAGAGTCTGGCCATAGGTCACCGCGGCGCCGGTACCGTCTAGAACGCCTTTTAAAGAAAGCTTCTTCAAGGTGCCCTTTAACCGCAAGTCCTTGGCTGTCAGTATTCCCGACAGATCCATGTCTTTAGGCAATGCCGCCCTGACGGCCGGCAGCGTCGACTTCAACTTACCAAAATCTAGTGACTCAATATCGGCTTTGCCATCCAGAGGAACATCACTGAAGTCACTCCGTGAGCCGATAGGTCCAATCTGTGCCTGCAGCTTGAAGTTTTGCTTTTCAGAGAACAGCGCGGCCGCTAGCTCTGCAGAGAAAGGCCGGTTCAGATCGAAGTCTTTCACTTTAAAATCGATCTGGTTGGCGCGAAAATCGGTCCCCTCCTTTTGATCCACGTAGTGAACTTCTCCGCCGGAGACATCAACCATCGCGATCAATAACGCCGGAGGAGCCTTCTGCTGTTTTTCCCTTTCGGCCTTTTCCGGCTCTTTCGGTTTTTCCTTTTTCTCCTTGCCCAGACTGGAGAAGTTAAAGTTGCCTTCCTTGTTTCGAATGACCTGGATAATCGGCTTGTGAAGGATCAACCGCTTTATCTGAAAATCCTTGCGTAGCAGGGGTAAAAGCTTCACGTTGATCTGAAGATCTTCAGCACTAACAAAATTCGTCGCCGAGAAGGACGGGTCATCGGACATGGTGAATTTACTTAGCGTCAGCCCGACACCACCCCATAACGTCACTCCCACATCGCCTACCGACACCTTGCGCCCCAACACCTGTTCCGCCTGGCTCAGAAAATAGTCTTTGTTTCGGTTAATCAGCGAGTTCAGGTTGAACAGAGCCACAACCACAATCGCACAAAGGGCAAACAAAACGGAGCCAATAATGATCCACTTGCGCATGTAATGTTCTCCCGTGCCCGGAAACGTTGGTCTTGACCGGTTCAGTCCAGAGTGTTGGCAGCTTGGTGAATTAGGTTTAACCGGTCAACCATCCCAAATCTATTTTAGTAAAAAGATACCTCTGAGTGAAGAGAAGAAAAAGATTAATTCTATAAAGCGGTCGCAATTCCGCGGAGTCATGCATGCCCTCGATCGGCAGTTGCTAGCGAGGGTTCGGTTTTTCCCTCTTGACGCCCCTCCTGATTTCGCCCTATTTTACGTCCAGCTGAATTCAGTCCGGGTCCACCGAAGAGTCCAAATCATGAGAGGTGAACAATGCCATCTAACGCTTTGTGATTGGCCATGAGTAACACGGAGATTAAAGTGCTTAGCGCGCGCGCCGTTGCGCCCGGGATGATGAAAGTTATCGATGCGTTCCAGCGCGAAACCGGTCATGACGTAAAGGTCACTTTTGCTACTGCGCCAGCGATCCTCAAGCGCATCGGCAGCTGAGGTCCCGGATGTCTTAGTTGGACCACCAGCCGTCCTGGACGAGTGGGTCAAAGCTGGAAAGGCGGACTCAACCCATCGTGTCGTAGTAGGCCGGATTGGCGTGGGGGTAATGGTTTGTGACAACGCGCCACTGCCCAAGATCGCTACTGCCGATGACTTCAAACAATCCCTCCTTAGCGCACAATCGGTGGTTTACAATCAAGCGTCAACGGGAATCTATCTCGAAAAACTATTCGACCAGCTGGGAATCGGTGAACAAGCGAAAAGCAAGACGACGCGTTATCCGGATGCCACCGCAGTTCTCGGTCATATTAGTAAGGGGAAACCCAACGAAATTGGGCTCGGTGCAACCACCGTTATACTCGAGGGTGAAAGCAAGGGGCTTAAGTTTGTCGGCCCACTACCGGTAGAAATTCAGAACTATACGACTTACGCTGCAATCGTCATCACTGACGGGGCCGCCTCCGCTACGGCGCGTGCGGTTCTCGACTACATGACCACGGTCGCGGCAAAAAAAATATTTGCCACAGCTGGCATCGAATAATTGGAGTTAAATACAAAAGTTGCGTTAGTCTCCTTATGGAGAAAGGACATGGCGATTTTTCTCCGAAGACGATATAGCTTAGTCTTGCTAGCTCTCGCCGGCGTGTTCTTCTGCGGTTCAACTCGAGACCTCATCGCTCAAAGTGACTGGAAAAAGGACTGGGAGAGGACACTGCAAGAAGCCAAAAAAGAGGGCACGATCGTTGTGGGTATTCCGGCACGAGCTGAGCTGAGAAAGGAACTGGAAGCGGTCTTTAAGCCGCAGTTCGGCATTGATATGGAACTTCTCACGGCGAGAGGCCCACAGAACGCAAGCCGGATCGCGTCCGAATTTAAGGCCGGCGTCAGATACTTCGATGCCTTCATTGGCGGCTCGGGAACTTATGAGTCACTCGTCTATGACGGCATGGTTGAGCCGTTGCCGCCTAGTTTGATCCTGCCTGAGGTGAAGGAAGAGAAATATTGGTGGGGTGGACATATCTGGGAAGATAACGTCAAAACGAACCGCTTCCTCTATTCTTTCATCGCCGACGCCGGCACCGGTGGCTATTGGTACAATACCAACGTTGCGAAACCTGAGGAGCTTCGCTCGCTGGACGATTTCCTAAATCCCAAGTGGAAGGGCAAGGTGGGATTTCTCGACCCAAGGACTCCCGGATCAGGTCAATCGATCTGGTCTTTCCTTTGGGACGTTAAAGGAGAAAGTTATCTTAAAAAACTCGTTCAGCAAGACCTTTTTGTCAGCAGAGATCAGCGCCAGCTAGCCGACGCACTGGCAAAAGGAAAACTGGCCATCGCCCTGGGTGTGAGCTTTTACACCCTCGAGGGTTTTATCACTGCCAATCTGCCGATTAAGGAACTTCCCAAATTGAAAGAAGGCGCGCCGTCGAGCAACGGCTCCGGTGTGATCGGCATCGTCAAGAATCCGCCCCACCCTCATGCGACCAAAGTTTTTGTTAACTGGTTTCTGGGCAAACAGGGACAGGAGCTTTACGTGAAAGTGATGCGCCAATCGACCCGCCGCCTCGATGTGAATACAAAATGGCTCCAAGAGCATGGCGTGCAAGGCGCCAAAGATGTGCTTACGGTGGAAGATTACCACCGGGTGAGAAACCACTTGGAGGACAAATACATCGGGGTAAGGTTGCCGGCAGCGAAATTGGCCGACCAGATCCTGAACTAGAGTATGCCGAGTTCAAACGGTTCCAGTCGTTCAAAACATTGGAGGATAATGGTGCAACAATTGCGATTTGTTGCGATTTGTTTGCGCCTTTGGACTTTGAATCGCTTCGACTACAATGGATTCGGCATTTGGCAGGGTACTCCCGTTTTTCTCAATTCGTCTTGGTAGTGCTTCCTGATCTGAGGATCTTCGTCGGTATACTCTATCAATGTGCCGCCTCGCTTCACGTCGATGTAAACGCCGTCCTCACTCCGCTTGTCGGCAATCTTAAAGCCGATGGGATGAATCCTGCTGCCATAGCGAATCGCCAGGTGACGCGCGCCTTGGGGCCCGGTATTGAAGTGTTGGTGAAACCACCCCCCTGGCGGGCAATAGACGCTGCCCTCCTTCCACCTCAACTCTACCACTTCCTCGGCACGGCCGCTTTGGTACGGGTGGACTCCTGCCTCTTTCGACCAGAGCAAAACATACCCCGACGATTGCAACCCTAGCAGAATCGCTCCGGCACCGTGATAGTGAGCTTTGTGGTACCGTCCTGCCGGCCATTGCGCCAGGTGGCCGATCAATCCATTGCCAGACAGCTCGAATTGGGTGATGCGCACCCCAGCGCCTTTCACTTCTCTGTGGTCCAAAGCTGCCGATTGAATGTCCATGATAAAATTTGTTTCCCAAATGTGTTGCATGCCGGACTCATAGCGCTTTTGGCCGACATTAAAAAATCCCTCAGCGCCTGAGTAGCGGTCCGTAAACGTATAGGGACAGTTGAAGACGAAGTCCTCGTTGTGAAAGACGTCCATGACGAGGGGTGCATTGGTAACTGCCAAAAACTTTACCGGCTCCCGACCACCGTTGATAAGCCGATGCCAGGCGTTAAGCGGTGGCGCGAACAGGCTCCATGGCCCCCACTCGAACATTTGTTTGTGGCCGCCCTCCTGCCAGACCTCCGTGGCTCCCTGCCCACTCAAAATGCAGATCACCTCTTCATAAAAATGTTTCTCAGCTTCGAGGGCGCCGCCTGCCGGAATCTCCGCCACATACATTCCCGTCACCCCTTCCATCCCATACAGATTGAGAAAAGCCGCCCGGCCACCCAACCGGGGCCAAAAGTCCATCGCCACTTCACGAACGTCTTCGATGCCGTATCCATCGATAATCGGTATTCTTTGACGTGCCATCCATTGGAAATAGGCGGTCTTTTGGAACGCCGCCATCAGAGCGCTCACTTGCGCATCCAGTGACATATAACCCTCCCTATTTATTGGGGACCCATCCACATAAATTAGCAACTCTTATATTAGATCCACCCATTAATTTTAGACTCGTTATGCGATAATCTTCCTCTAACGTCAAATTCACGAGAATCCAGGTGCAGAGCTTTATATTGCTCACCCTTCGCTCGGAGCCATCAACCTGCTTGCGACTGTGAATCCCAGCGTGCAAGTCAAGCGAGTTTTTTCGCGAAAACAGCTGGGTCAGGCGTTTAGCATCCGCCTACGTGTCTTCGTAAGAGAACAGGGCGTGCCAGTGGAGATTGAAATGGATCGCGATGATAAACGAGCCTTGTATTTCCTCGCCCTCAAAGCAGGGAAAGCCGTCGGGACAGCGCGAGTAGTGATGCATCATAGGAGCGCGAAGGTAGGACGCATGGCGGTCCTAAAAACCTATCGTGGGAAAGGCATCGGAACTAAACTATTGAAGCGAGCCATAGTGACGGCGAAAAGACACGGCGCACTAAAGATTTATCTTCACGCTCAGGTCCCCGTGATCGGTTTTTATGAAGCACTGGCCTTTCGTTGCGTCGGTCCTGTTTTTACCGAAGCCGGGATTCCGCACCGGAAAATGATCCTGGCAAAATGATAGCGAACTCGAGCGATGGAATGCTAGGGCACTTGATGGATACTTCTCTGAGTTGTCCACAATCATCAACTATTTTCCAGCCTTGACCCGCAATTTGAATTTTCGTAGTCTCCGGGCAGCCGTTACATTTCTGCTTCACGAGCGACTGCGATGCCCTGTGACAAAGCAATTAATCGAATACAATCGCTGCTGATCGTCGTCATGGTCACTGTTTTTCTGTCTGTTCGGTACCAACCCGTGGCGGCTGCGGAAAAAGTAAGAGTGGCTTTTTCTGCGGTCTCACCGACTCAAGGCGTCTTGTGGGTTGCGGACGTTGGTGGACTTCTAACTAAAAACGGTTTCAGCGCAGAAATCATTTATACCCGGGCCGCGATTGAAACCTTGGTGGCTGGAGAAGTTGACTTCGCCCAGATGACGGGAGCCCTAATGTCCTCCGCCCGGCTACAGGGAGCTGACCCCGTAATGATCGCTGGCGTGCAAGATACTCTGGATGATCGACTGATGGCTCGTCCCATGATCAAAGCCATGGAGGAGCTTAAAGGAAAACGCATCGGGGTGTTCCGCTTCGGCTCCGCTTCGCATCTGCGCCTGCTTTATGTGCTCCCTCGTTATGGCATGAGCGAGCGCGACGTCACGATGCTTCAGGTCGGGGACACTCCGGAACGCTTGATTGCCTTGGCGGGCGGTTCGATTGACGCCACTCTACTATCACCTCCAGATCACTTTGAAGCGCTACGTCTAGGCATGAAGATCTTGCTCAATCTGCGTGAGCTGAACGTTCCTTATCAAGGGAGCGGTTTGGTAACGACTCAGCGCTTGCTCGCCAAAAGGCGCGATGTGGCGAGGCGGTTTCTCAAGTCCTATGTAGAGGCGGTTCACATGCTCAAGACCAACCCCGACGTGTCCAAGAAAGCTTTCGCCAAGTACCGACAAACCAAAGACGAAAAGCGGATAGAAGACGCCTATCAAACTCTCCGCGAGATCGTTAAACCCAAACCTTATCCGTCTCTCGAAGGATTTAAGACAATTATCAAAGATGCAAGCGATAGGATTCCTGCAGCAAGGACCGCCAACCCGAAAGATTTCATCGACGTCACTTTGTTAGAAGAGCTGGACCGCTCAGGATATATCGATTCACTCTACCGCTGAGCCTTCACGATTCTGGGTGTAGCTAGGTCCAAAAATGTTAAGCGATGTTCCAAACATGCCGTGCGCCTTTGTTTTCCTTAGGCTGAGTAAAAGAAGCTCGTCTAACTAAGATGCGATTCGGGATCCAATTTCACCCTTTGCCCACGGCTCCGGAAACAGTGGCGTATGCTAAGCGCGCGCTGTCGCAATATCCTTTCGAAAAAGTGTGGGTGCCGGATCATCTCACCCATGAGCACGCCCTTATCACTCTGGCGGCGATTATCGCGCAGACGCAAGCGCACGTTGGCACTTCGGTGACCCATCCTTTCTGCCGGACCCCTGTCGATTTGGCTTCCGGATTTGCGGCGCTCTCCCATTTGGCCGAGCGGGGTATTACGGTGGGCATCGGCGCCGGCTCTTCCACTTCGGACATGATTCGCAAACGGGGCCGAGTAAGCATGCTGCGCGAGATGATTTTATTTTTGAGGGAAATGTTCGCTGGCCGAAAGGTTAACCTTGGTGATTTTCCCAGGCTTACTGACTTCTTTCGGCTGGATCCGGCCGCTCGAGGCTTCCTCCGACTTCCGCCGTTGAATCCGCCCGACATTTTCGTCGCCGCCGCCGGACCACAAACACTTAAGATCGCCGGCGATCTCGGCGATGGTTTGATCGTGAGCAATCTATCTTTTCCCACTGCTCTCGTAAGACAGGGTGCTTTGGCAGACGCCATGAACAAGCTTTCTGCTGCTCGTGCATCTCATGAAGAACGGAGATTTACCAAAGTGCTCCACCTTCATGTGTCGGTCTCGCGAAACGGCAATGCGGCGCGGCGATACTGCCGCGGCATGGCCACCAACGGTCTGATCCAAGGTCATCTCCTAAGACAGAGACTACTGCAGTTACCCGTCCCCGCGGAAACCTTGGCGGCGATACAGAACGCCCATCGCCAAGGCAGAACCGTGGAAGAAATGGACGCTCTGATCAGCGACGAGGTCATTGACGAGAGTGGCATCGTGATCGCCGGCACGTCGGCAGAATGCGTCAGCCAGCTCGATCAGATGCTCCGCGCCGCAAAACCTTTCCGTTTCGACATTGTCGACATCGCCTCTCCCTTGGGACCCAACTGGGATGAAGCCATCGATCTCATTTGCCAGGAGATCATCCCCGAGCTAGAGCGTCGGTCGGATATGTATCTGGAGGCTTAACGCCGAACTAGCCTGTGGTACGACAGAGCAACACGGAGGTTGATCATGTCGGTCTTGAAGCTCAAAGATGCAGACATCTACTATGAGGTCCATGGCAATGGACCACCGTTTCTTTTTCTCAGTGAAACGGCGTGCGACGGAGAAGTTTGGAAAATCTACCAGGTCCCCGAGTTTTCACGCGATCATACCGTGGTCACTTTCGACTATCGTGGAACGGGACAATCCAGCAAGCCGTCCATGAAATATACGATGGAAATGTTCGCCGACGACGCTGCAGCGATCCTCGATCATCTGAAACTCGATCAAGCGATTGTTTGTGGCCACTCCATGGGCGGAAGGGTCGCGCAGGTTCTTGCACTGAAACACCCATCCAAAGTAAAGAAGTTGATCCTGGCGTCAAGCGGCGCTGGATATCCGGATCAGCGAGGAATTCCACTGAAGCTGTGCGTGGAAATGGTCGAGATGGGATATGAAACATATGCCCGCGAACATACCATCACCGTGGGTTGGACGAAGGACTACCTCGGTAAGCATTGGGACAAGGTCGAAAAATTCCTCAAAGTCCGTTGGCAGAATATGCCGCCGCTGGAATGTTTCCTGCGCCACATTATTGCCCGGCACGAATGTGACACAAGAGCACAGTTAAAGGACATTCGGGTTCCGACGCTAGTCTTGGTCGGTGCGGAGGATCATATTTCTGCCTCCAATCTTTCCCATCGAACTAGCTCTGAAGAGCTAGCTAAAGGAATTCCAAACGCGAAACTCGCGCTCCTCCCCGGCGAATGCCATCATTTTTTCTATACCGAGCCGGCGGCGGCCCATAAGATCATCCGAGATTTTTTGCGAGAAAATTAAATATAGCGTCCCGGAACTATCCACCTCGAAACTATCAGGCATCAGTATAGTTCTGATAGATGCGGTCGGTTTTCGCCGCCATGATGAAGTCGTTCTTGTGCAAGTTGCGGATCTTGTGCGTCCACCAAGTGACCGCGACCTTGCCCCACTCGGTGGTCAGCCGCGGATGATGTCCTTCCTTTTCGGCCGCTTCGCCGACCGCGTCGGTGAAAGCGATGGCATCTTTAAAGTTCTTGAACTTGAACAGTCGATCCAATTTGGGAATACCGTCTTCAGTGATAATCTGCCATTCGGGTACCTGAGGCTTCAGTTCCTTGATCTCTTCCTTAGTCACCGACGGCGCTCCGACTCGGCAGGCCTCGCATTTTTGCTCGGTTAGTTCTTCCATATCGTTCCCTCCATAACTCGCGTGGCTACGGTTACAATTGCGGCATCACCTCTCGGGCAAACTGTTCCATCGACTCTCTCACTAGGGGGTGAGGTACGGCGCCGATGTTGTGCCAGGTGAGGAAATGTGTCGCGCCGGTTCTTTGAGACAGGTCTCTTAGCACCTGTACTGCGCTTCCGGAATCCCCAATGACCGCGTGGCGTGAACAGATCGTTGGAAAATCCACCATTGCTCCCGCCGCGGTCTTAAGACGGGTCGGCAACTCATCGCCTCGTCGCATCAGCCACTCGGTGTAATCAATCCGCATGTCGGCGATGGTCTTGAAGTAGCTCATGACGCCGGCTTCAGACCGTGCTCTGGCCTCGGCTGTAGTGTGCGCCAAGTGGATAGGGACCAAAAGACCCAATTCCCTTGTCTTCGGATCATGACCCTGTTCTCTTAGACCATCCCAGTACGCGTTCGCGAATTCAACCACTTGTTGAGGCGTTCGGGTGTGAATAGGAAGCAATAGATTGATGCCGAGTCGCGCTCCGACTTCCACACCCTCAAGGGAACTGGTCGCCATGTAAAATGGCGGCAGCGGTCTCTGAACCGGCTTGGGATTGACAACGACTTCTGGAATTTGGAAGAACCTACCGGTGAAATTCAAGGTTTCTTCTGACCAAGCGCGGCGGATGATTTCCAGCGCCTCGACCATGATGTCGTGAGTTGACTTGTGATCTGCGCCGAAGCATTCGTAGGCACGGCTGTGTGGATGGCCACCCCCGGCGGCGAAATCCATCCGCCCGCGGCTGACAAGATCGAGCATCGCCGCCTGCTCAGCCAAATGCACTGGATGATGAACCGGCAACGTGTTGACCGCAACACCAAGCCGTAAATGGTCCGTCCGTTGGGCAACGGCCCCCAACACAACATAAGGTGCAGAGAGAAGCGAAAAACGCGGTTGACAGTGGATCTCCGCGATCCAGAAGCCCCGAAAGCCGAGCTGGTCGGCCAGCTCCGCCTGCTCCAAGAATTCATTCAAACGAATATGCGGAGAAGCTCCCGACGGACACTGAATCTCAGTAAAAAGACTGAATTTCATCGTTCAAAAGTATCTTTTGCAAGCGATCGAGAAAGAGCGAATCTCACTTCGCAGCGTTGGCTTGACCGTTCGCGCAGCTGCCTTGGCAGCTGATTTGTAGTGAAACATCCGGCCGTTGGATAGCCTTTCTTAAACGGGCCGCCTTTGGAACCACAGCTGCTTCTCCCAGACTGGTTCGCGGCCACTTCCAATCCCGCGGTTTGTTGTCACCAACGACGAATTCGGCCTCGATAGCGGAAAGATCGAAATCCCTTGTTTGTCGCGCTTCCAAGGACTGACCTATCGCACGCAGCGCCAGTGCATCGGATAATCCGCAGCGGGTCACAGATGGTTCGGCTCAGAGTCACGGTTTCCATACGACGAGTCTACCACCCGAGTGCATAGGCTTCCCGCCGTGGATCGGCGCCCGCCATCCACGTTCCAGTGCTATCGTCTTTGACGATCACCTTGGCGCTGCCAAAAGCCCAGCGATCCGCTAGAGAAACCTTGTGGCCGTGCATGCGTAAATCGTTGACAACCTGCGGATCGAAACCGGCTTCCATCCGTAACTGTTCCGGAGGCTGATCTCGCGGCGGTGTCCCCGGTTGGTGACTCCAGCGCGGCTGCTCAACTGCAGCTTGAGGATCCATACCCAAGTCGAGGATATTATGTAGAACTTGCAGGTTCGTTTGCGGCTGTTCGTCGGCGCCTGGACTTCCGCCAACAGCAAAGAAGTCACCAGTCTTGAACACCATATAGGTATTGAGCGTGTGCGCGGGTCGTTTGCCCGGCTTTAGAGAATTCGCTTTGCTGGAATCGAGCCCGAAGCTGCAGAGCCGGTTATTCATAATAACGCCCGTATCCCCGGCGATCACACGGGAACCAAAAGGCGCGAAGATACTTTGGATCAACGAAATCGCATTGCCGTCGCGGTCTGTGGCACACAGATAAGTGGTATCGCCTCCCAATGCTCTAGCCGCGGTTTGAGGTCGATGAATCACGTCGGCAAGTAACTCTCGTCGCCTCGCCGCATGCTCCTTTGAAATAAGCATCGGGATTTTTGGATCGCCGAAGTCGGGATCTTCGAGGTGGCGGATGCGATCTTCAAAGGCAAGTTTTTTGGCTCCCACCTGGTAGTGAATGCTGTCAGCGCGGTGGATCTCTCCCGTATGAAGCGGCCAGGCCTCGATGATATTCAGCATTTCCAGAACCATGAATCCCTGAGACACCGGGGGTTGTTCAAAGACCAGATAATCCCTATAGCTCGCGCTGATGGGTTCGAGCCAGCGCGCCACATTAGCCTGCAAATCATCTTCCGTTAGTAACCCCCCCTCGGCTTTAAGCGTTCGGCAGATATTCTCTGCGACCTCGCCGGCGTAAAATCCATCGCGTGCCTTGAGGGAAATCTTTTCCAGCACGTCTCCCAGCCCTTTTTGAACCACAAGTTTTCCTGGCTTTGGCTCGCCGATCGGGCGCCGAAAACAGCGATCAACCCATGAAAACTCAGTACTTAACTCCTCGATCGCCTCCGCCAGTTCCAAATGGAGGGGGAACCCGCCACGGGCAAGATCTATCGCATCAGACGTGAGCCGCCTGAGATCCTTGGTGCCATACTTTCTGTGAAGTTCGAGCCATCCGTCGACCGCCCCGGGCACTGCCACGCTCAACGGACCCGACGTCGGAATACTCTTGAGTCCCTGCTCTCGAAAATAGTCGATGCTCGCCTTGCCAGGTGCCGGGCCGCTGGAGTTAATCGCCTCGACCTTGCCGTTCTTTTTTATAAAAACCAGCGCAAATAGATCCCCGCCAGGACCGCACGATTCGGGCTTCACCACCGCCATCACAAATCCCGCGGCAAGCGCGGCATCGACAGCATTGCCGCCCTCCTGGAGGACTTTAACTCCGGCCAACGCTCCGAGGCTGTGACCTGCGGCAACCATGCCGTTTCGTCCCATGATGACCGGGCGCGCCGATTTACTGAAATTCATAGTCCTCCTAAACCGAGCACCCTCTGGGCGTTCCCGCCCAGGATTTTTTCTTTGTCTGATTTATTGAGCTCCAAACCCTCGATGGCTTTCAGGCTATTCTTGGCGAGCACACATCCTTCCTCCGGGCCGTAAGGATAATTGGTCCCGAGCACGAGTCTGTCCACGCCGAAGAAATCCCTCACACACTTTAGCGTCGACGCCGGGTGATCTGCGGTGTCGACATAGAATCTTTTGAACGAATCGAGGGGGTTTTCCTGCAATCCGTATCTCTGCCGGATTTCCTCAGTGCGGCCGGTATAGATATTGATCGCCCTTTGGGCGAAGAACGCGAGCACTCCGCCCACGTCGGCTACGACAAAATTGATCTCGGGAAATCTTTCTAAAACCCTGCCGTAGACCAAGCGCGTCATCGCTACCGTACTGTCAAAAGCCCAGCCGAAGATTAACGTCGGCATGATATCGATTCCTGTGGCCTCAGTCGACAACGGAGCAGTCGGATGGATATAGACAGGTAGCTTGTATCGTGCCAGCCGCTCATAAATCGGAAACAGCTCCTCACGGTCTAGGGGTTTTCCGTTGAGGTTCGCGAAGCAGCCAAAGCCTCTGAGTCCCAACTCGTTCACGCTTCGTTCCAGCTCATCGAGCGAATCCTCAATTGAGGAGGTCGGCAACGTGAAGAATCCAATAAAGCGATTAGGATGTTTGCGACATATTGACGCCACAGCACTGTTGGCAATCTTTGCTATGTTCACCGCGCCCTCGCCTTCAAAACGGTCTGCGCCCGGTGCTGGAATCGTCAGCACATGTATATCGACCCCTAACTGGTCCATATGCGCAATTCTTCTACCAATATCTCGCCCTTGGAAGGTTGCCGTGTTAATGCGGCAGCCGAGTTTCTTATCGTAAAAATAGCTCATGCCGCTGTGCGGATCAGGCGCTTCCAAAATCACCGCGCCGTCGATGCGCTTCATTTCCTCAAGGTACGCCTCAGGGTAAATATGAGCCTGAAAATCAATGACCATAATAATGCGGATAGCTATGAGATAGGGGTGAATCAAAGCCCGTATAGGGCCCTGGCGTTGTCGTCGAGAATCTTGTTAACGATTTCCGGGGGCACCGCCCCATCTTCCTTGAGTTTCCGCAATGCCAGAATCTCCGAAGAAGTGTCGTTGTGGCCATAATCGGTACCGATGACCAGCTGGTCTTCGCCCGAATATTTTAGTACGTACGGAAGGTCGTCATCGGTTTGGCAGGCTACGTAGATACGGTTTTTTCGCAACACATTTCCCTTGTCCACGTGTTTTCCACTCCTCTCGAACCGTCTGGCAAAGTCATGAATCGCATAGGGCACCCACTGCGAGCTTACCTCGATGAAAGCAAACTTGGTCTTGGGAAACTTTTCCGGGATCTCGTGGAAAATCAAGGCGTGGAACGAGCCTACCACCGCGAGCTTGAATTTGGAAAACCCGCATTCGTTAAGGAAAAAATCATGCACCGCGAAGCTTCCTGTAGCCGAGTGTACGCAGACCGGCAGATCCAACCGTCCGGCTTCTTCATAGAGAGGAAAAAAATGAGGATCGCTTAGACGCTTGTCCCCCTCCAAACCCCGCACAAAAATACCGCAGGCGCCGTTCTCTTTGGCGAAGCGCGCCTCGTCCAGCGCTTTGTCCATGGTGAGCAGGGGCAACACAGCCACCCAACGCAGCCGCTCCGGCGCACGTTTCCAGATATCGACAAGCCAGCGGTTATAGCTCCGGGTAACCGCCAGTTCCAACTCCGGCCGGCGAGTGAAAGGCCGCAAGAAAATCGTCGGATAGAGTACCTGCACGTCGACGTCCAGCTCGTCCATGTGCCTGAGCCGGGCGTTGATATCATCCATCTCGCGCGCTTCTTTCGGCGTCTCGTGTCCGACATTCCTCGCTTTGCCGATATACACATTGTCGATCAACCACGATTCACCGCCTGAACTCGGGTCATTGGGTGTCGCTACGATACGCGGCTTATACTCCTGCTCCGACTCCAACATGTAGTCCCAGGTTCGTTCCGTTTCTAAAACGTGGGCATCGGAATCAATGACTGCCATTTCAATCAACCTCCCAATCTAGGTTTAGCCATTGCTTGCTTGAGCCCGGCCCGTTCTGTTTTGGAACCGATGGAGTTATTGCAACCCTGGCAGGTATAATCATACAATTCGCCGTCCGGCAGCACCAAAAGCAAACGTTCTCGTACCGGCATCGCTTTCCGGCACTGGTTACAGTAAAGCAATGCCGCGTTGAACTGATCGAAAGACTCCTCCATAAGAAACTTTCAGTTCTCAAGCCTTGTGTTCGCCGTCGGCCGCTTGTCTTGCTTTCGCTTCCTTGATCACCTTTTCCGCTAGATGCGGCGGCAACTCCTCATAATGAGAAAACTCCATTTGGAATTCCCCCCGGCCGCTGGTAAGTGCTCGCAAATCGGGAGCATATTTTAGAACTTCCGACATGGGCACTTTGGACTTAATGACCTGATTGTGTCCTTTGGTATCCATGCCGACAACTTTTCCGCGGCGGCTGTTCAAATCACCAATCACGTCCCCCATGCTTTCGTCAGGGACCGTTATTTCCATGTTCATGATCGGTTCGAGAATCACCGGCTTGGCCTTCTCAACGGCGCTTTTGAAGCCGAGGGAACCGGCGATCTTGAAAGCCATGTCCGACGAGTCCACATCGTGATAGGAACCATCATAGAGCCTTACGCGCACATCCACCATCGGATACCCGGCAACAATACCGCCGGCCATCGCTTCCTTAATCCCCTTCTCGACCGCAGGGATATAGTTTCGCGGAATGGCGCCACCAACAATCTCATCAACAAATTCAAAACCCTTGCCCTGGGGGAGCGGTTCGATCTTAATCCAGGTATCGCCGTACTGGCCCCGTCCACCGGTTTGTTTTTTCAGTCTTCCCTGGGCGCTGGCGCTGCCCCGGATGGTCTCCTTGTACGGCACCTTGGGAGCCTTGAGGACGACTTCTGCGCTGTATTTGCGCTTCAGCTTTTCGACGATGATCTCGACGTGCTGCTGCCCCATGCCCGAAAGGATGAAGTCTCGCGTTTGCTCGTCGCGGTGGACCTCGATCGTCGGGTCTTCTTCCATGATTCGGTGTAAGCCTTGAGGCACCTTCTCTTCATCCGCTTTGCTTTTCGGTTCGAGAGCAAAAGAAATAACCGGCGAAAAATGCACCGGTCCTTCATACTGAATGGGCGCTTTCTCATCACACAATGTATCGCCGGTAGAAACGTCTTTCAGCTTCGCCGCCCCAACGATATCACCGGCGGAAGCTTCTTTGAGGATGTCCTGTTTCTTGCCCTCCAGACGGAACATGTGGCCGATCTTCTCTTTGACTTGTTTGTTGGGAACATAGCAAACACCGTCTGAAGCGATCTTGCCTGAAACGACCCGCATGACGGAGAGCTTTCCCGCGAACGGATCGATGATCGTTTTAAACACATAGGCAGAAAACGGCGCCGTAGGTTGCTGTGCTCGTTTCTCAACCGCGCCGGTGATCGGGTTTGTCCCTTCCATTTCACCTTCGTCCACGGGGGACGGCAAATAATCAATGATGGCATCCAGCAATTGCTGAATGCCGATCTGCTTGAGCGCCGAGCCGTACAGAACGGGATAGAGCTTTCCTTGACGCGTTTGTTCGCGAATAGCTTTCTTCAGCTCGTCCGTCGATAGCTCTTTTCCGTCCAAGTATTTTTCCAGTAACTCGTCGTCGGTCTCCGAAACGCTTTCCATCAATTTTTGTCGCATCTCCTCCGCCGCGCCCTTGAGGTCACCCGGAATCTCACCTTCGGTAAATTTTCCGCTATCTCCTTCATAGAGGTATGCTCTCATAGAAAGCAGATCCACCACTCCTTTGAAGTTTGCCTCGATGCCGATGGGCATTTGGAGGTGAATCCCTTTGACTTCTAAACTTTCCAACATTGAATCCACACGTTCAACGACATTGTCCTGCTCATGATCCATCTTGCTCGCGAAGAAAAGCCGACCGATTCGGTTGTCATTGGCCTTGTCCCACAATCGTTCGGACTCGACCCTTAGGCCCACCGAGGGGTTAAGCACAAAGACAGCGCCGCCGAAAGCGCGCATGCAATTAATCGAATCCGCCAGGAAAGCGGCATAGCCAGGCGTATCGATCAGTTCGAATGGGTGTTTCTTCCATGTGAGCGAATGAAACGCCGTCGAGATCGACACGTAGTGTTTGATTTCTTCGGCCTCATGATCCAACACCGATGTGCCCTCTTGTACCCTGCCCAACCGTTGAGTCACCCCCGCCGTAAACAGCATCGCTTCCCCTAACGAAGTTTTTCCTGAGCCGCCTTGACCCAGAAGGCCGACGTTACGAAGTTTCTCCAGCTCCGCTGTAGCCATAACTATAGGATTCCTCCCCCATTTATTTGTGCGCTCTCGCCTTCACTTCTTGAAGGGAATTCCTTTCATAAATGATGCGCAGTCCCTCCAAGGTCAGGAATTCATCGACTTCGCTGATCGTGGAACATTCCGACGCTACCAAGGGTGCCAACCCTCCCGTGGCCACGACTTTGGCCTGAACTGCGTTTTCCTTCTGGATACGCTGAACGATACCGTCCACAAGACCCACATAGCCAAAAAAGATTCCCGCTTGGATGGAGTTAACCGTATTTTTTCCCACGACCTCTTTAGGCTTCACAATCTCGATTCTCGGCAGTTTCGAGGCCCGTTGAAACAATGCCTCCAAAGAAATCAACAAGCCCGGCGCGATAGCACCGCCGACGTATTCGCCCCTTTTCGATATAAAATCCACCGTCGTCGCGGTCCCAAAGTCCACTACGATACAGGCGTCGCGATATTTCTCATAAGCCGCAATGCCATTAACAATACGATCGGCGCCTACGTCTTTGGGACTATCATATAAAATGGGCATTCCGGTCTTAATCCCGGGACCGACCATGAGAGGTTCGAGCTCGAAGAACTTGATGGCCAGTTCTTGGGTAACGCTGACCATCGGCGGGACGACGCACGAACCGACTATAGAATGAATCTGATTGCACCTGAACCCTTTTGAGGAGATGAGCTGTGAGATGATCACGCCGTATTCGTCGGCCGTTCGTTCCGCTTCGGTACGGAGACGCCAGTGGGTGACCAGCTTTTTGCCTTGGTAGACACCAAGAACGATATTGGTATTGCCGATATCGATCGCCAGAAGCATATTCTTTATTTCAATCTTCCAACGGAAACACGTCGCCAGCAACAATCCGGTGACGCTCTCCTCGGTCGTCCTCAATAATAAGGGCGCCGTCTCGATCTATTCCTTTGGCTGTTCCGATCATGATGTGGTTCGTCATTTCGACTCGAACCCTTTTGCCGCGCAGCCCAAAAAAACCTTCCCAGCGCAGCGCCAACGAATCAAAACCCACCTCTTCGAGTTCTCCATAGCACCTGTCGAGGTCCTGAATCAATCTCTGCAAAAACGCCTCGCGCTCTACGTTGTTTTTGGTTAAAGTTAGAACAGACATCGCACGCTCGCGAATCGATTCCGGCATCGATGCGACCGGATAATTCAGGTTGACGCCGATCCCAAGAATCACGAATTCGATCCGCGCGGAATCACAGGAAGATTCGGTCAAGATTCCCGCTAGTTTTTTACCCCCAACCAAAATATCGTTGGGCCATTTGATGGTAGGAGGGGTAACGATAAATGAGGCAATGGTGTCAGCCAGTGCTACCGCCGCCATCAAGGTAAGCTGCGGCGCATGAGCCGGTGGCAACTGCGGTCGCAGGATGACGGAAAAATACAGGTTAACGAAAGGTGGAGATACCCAGCTTCTACCCAAACGGCCGCGACCGTGAGTTTGGGCTTCCGCAATGATGACTTCGCCCTCAGTTGCTCCTTGCTCGGCAAGGCGTCTGGCGTAAGCATTGGTAGAGTCAATTTCCCCAAAGTAATGGAGTTTCTTTCCGAGACGTCGGGTTGCCAAGCCGTCCCGGACTCGCTGGAGTTGGAGCGCCTCCCCCTCTATTCGCGCCGACTCTTGTCTATTGTCCACCTCAACGCGCATTCATCGTAATCTTCATGTTGAAGTCAACCACCGGCGCCGAATGGGTCAGCGCGCCCGACGATATGAAGTCGACGCCCGTCTCGGCCACCTGGCGAATGGTTTCTAAGGTGATACCGCCGGAGGCCTCGACCCAAGCACGTTTGTTTACCAATCGAACCGCCTCCGCCATTTGCGCGATCGTCATGTTATCGACCATGATCACATCGGCCCCGGCATCGAGCGCTTCTTGGACCTGTTTGAGATTTCCAGCTTCGACTTCGACTTTGGCCATGAATGGAGCATGGCGCCTAACGGCTTTGACGGCCGCGGCAATCGACCCTGTCGCTTCGATATGATTGTCCTTGACCAGCGCGGCATCGTATAAGCCGATACGGTGGTTCGTTCCTCCTCCCATGCGCACGGCATACTTCTCCAAAGTTCGAAGTCCGGGGGTCGTTTTTCTCGTATCCAAGACCTTGCAGGGAAGATCTTTCACAGCGTCGACATATTTCCGTGTTAAGGTCGCGGTTCCCGACAAACGCTGGAGAAAGTTTAAAGCCGTTCGTTCGGCAAGCAACAGCGCGCGCACGGGACCTTCCGCTTCCGCCACTACTTTACCGTTCTTAACCTGGCTGCCATCCTTCGTCAGGAGACGCACCTCCACTTTCGGATCGATGAAGTAAAAAATTCGATCCAAGAGCACTAATCCCGCCACAACGCCGTCTTTCTTGGCCCGGAACAGCCCCTTGCCCTGGCACTCCGCGGAAATCGTCGCCATGGTTGCTAAATCGCCGGCGCCGATGTCTTCATCCAACGAGTCGCGAATCAATCGCTCGATCTGGGGACTGACGAGTATATCCATGGGACCTAGTTCCTTCCTTACTCAATTTCCCGCAACCGTTCCAGACTCAGGCTGAGGGCACGAAGCCTTTCTTCATGCTGCACCGACTTTTCTCGCTCTTTCTGAATCACTTCTTCTTTTGCTTTCGATAGGAATTGAGGATTGGAAAGTTTCTTTTGAATCCGCGCAAGCTCCTCCTCCACTTTGCTGGTTTCTTTGCTTAGCCGCGCGCGCTCTTCTAACAAGTTTATCATATCACCAAGAGGCAGGTAGATCTCGACAGAGCCCACAATCGCCGTCGCCGCACCCTTCGGCCGCTCTCCGGAAGTCAGACTCTCAACAGACCCGACGCGGGCCAGGGCTCGGAGGTAAGGCTCCTGCGCACGGAGAAATGATAGATCGTGATTTGGACCATAGAAGATAACCTTAACCTCCTTGCTCGGTGGGCAGTTCACTTCGGTGCGCATATTTCTAATGGCCCGAATAGTGTTCATTAGAAACTCCATCTTATTCTCGGTTTCTTCATCGATCCAACCTGCCTCGAAGCGCGGATAAGACTCCACCATCACGCTCTTCCGAGGCCCTGCTCGTTGGGGTCCTCGGAGCACCTGCCAGATTTCTTCCGTGACGAACGGCATGATCGGATGAAGCAACAATAAGATTTGCTCTAAGATCTCTACCAAAAGGCGCTGACTTTGCCCGGGGTCGGCGCCGATAGTTCCATTCAGGGACAACTTGCTCATTTCGATGTACCAGTCACAGAACTCATGCCAGGTGAATTGATACAGAACGTTGGCATAATCATTGAACCGGTAGGCGTCGATCGCTTTTCGCGCTTCACCGATGGTTGACGCGAGACGTGAACGAATCCAACGATCCGCGAACTGCAGATCGTCACTCGCAAGAGAACGTCGATGGGCCTGTTGCCGGTTCGAATGCTCGCCCGTGTTCATCAATACAAATCGCGCCGCATTCCAGAGTTTATTGACGAAGTTCTGGTAGCCAGCGATGCGATCCTCGGCCAGTTTGATATCGCGACCTATGGCGGCCATGGCTGTCAAAGTGAAACGGAAGGCATCGGTCCCATACTCTTGCATGACGTCGAGAGGATCGATCACGTTCCCTTTCGATTTGGACATCTTCTGTCCTTCTTCGTCGCGCACCAATGCGTGAATGTAAACATCACGAAACGGGACATCCTTCATGAACTTGAGCCCCATCATGACCATCCGTGCCACCCAGAAGAACAAAATATCGAAACCGGTGACCAAGGCAGCGGTCGGGTAGAAGCTCTTGAGATCGTCCGTCTCATGCGGCCAGCCAAGGGTTGAGAACGGCCAAAGGGCGGAAGAAAACCAGGTGTCCAAAACGTCGGGATCTTGAAGCAATTTGTTGCGGCCGCACAGGGGACAATCGCTTGGTGCCTGGCGAGCTACGATAGGTCTGGCGTCCTTCGTGAGAATATATTCACCTTGGTTTCCACGAATGACGTTTCCTGAATCGCACTCGACGCAGTACCAAGCCGGTATCTGATGCCCCCACCAAATTTGGCGGGAAATACACCAATCCTTGATATTCTCCATCCACGCAAAATAGGAATTACTCCAACCTTCCGGGATGAGCCGGATCTTACCTTCTCTCACCACTTGTATCGCCGGTTCCGCTAGCGGCTTGACGTCCACGAACCATTGCGGCGTCAAATAAGGTTCGATCACGGTCTGGCAGCGGTAACAATGGCCCACGGCATGACGGTACGGTTCACCTTTCTCCAGAAACCCCTTTTCTTTCAGCTCGGCGACGATTAGCTTTCGCACCTCGAATCGATCCTTCAAGTTGTAGCGGTTGATCCAATCGCCTTTTTCACCGCGGGAAATAAATGCAGAGCCATCGATTTTTCCACCGGCGTCGAAGATGCTGATTCGGTCCAGGCCAAAGCGTTCGCCGATCTCAAAATCATTAAAGTCGTGGCCAGGGGTGATCTTCAGTGCTCCGGTTCCAAATGTCTGATCGACATAGGAATCAAAGAGCAGAGGGACCACACGACCCGTAATGGGCAACCCAATCTTTTTACCGACGAAATGCTGGTAGCGTTTGTCTTCGGGGTGCACAGCTACGGCGGTGTCGCCAAGCATTGTTTCCGGTCGTGTGGTCGCAACGATCAACGCTTGCGACGCGTCGTCGGCAAATGGATATCGGATGTACCAAAGACTGGCGTCTGATTCCTCATGAACGACTTCGATGTCGGCCAGCGCTGTCTTGCAGCGCGGGCACCAGTTAATCAGTCGCTGCGCTCTGTAGAGCAGGCCGTCTTTCCAGAGACGAACGAAGGCTTCTTGCACCGCAAGCGAAAGACCCTCATCCATGGTAAAACGCTCGTGCTCCCAATCGCAGGAGACGCCGAGCGCCTTGAGTTGATGTAGGATCGTGCTTCCCGCTTCTTTTTTCCATTCCCAGACTCTGGCAGCGAACTCATCGCGCCCAACTTGTGCTCGGCTCAGCCCTTGAGCGGCCAAACGGCGCTCGACGACGTTCTGCGTTGCGATGCCGGCATGGTCCGTCCCCGGGACCCAAAGCACGCGACAGCCATCCATTCTTTTGTAACGACAGAGAATATCCTGAAGCGTGTTGTTGAGCGCATGCCCCATATGTAAAGATCCGGTTACATTCGGCGGCGGAATGACCATGGAAAAATGGGGAGCCTTGCCCTGGGCTGGCTTAAATGTTCCCAACACCATCCAATGGGCATACCATTTAGATTCAACAGCTCTGTGATTGTAGGTTTTCGCTAACTCCATATCGGATTACTTCGTCTTTATCTGTTGTTTCCTGTTCTTCTTGGATTCCGGTGGCTCCGCTACGACATCAACAAGCTCAATGATTTGTGGGCCTGAACTCTGAGATGCCGTGACGGTCCTTACTTCTTTCGTCGCCATTGACTCCTTTGCCGATGTGCTCGTGGTACCATCTAGCTTTGAGGACGAAGCACCGAGGCACTTTGTTACTGCAGATTGCAAGCTTTCCTTCTGTATCGGTCCACTAAGTACCACGAGCTTGCCACGGGCCGGTGCTTGACGAGCTGCGGCATCGTCGATCCATATCGTCGGGACTTTCCACGATTGCACCGCACGAACAAGCTGACTGCTCAAAGAATTCGTCGCGCGCAGCGCAGCCGAGTCGATGATGACCAAGTCGAATTCCTGCGCCACTGCCGCGCTATCCTCAGACAACAGCGGAGCCATCTGGACCTCATGATCCGGGAAAAGCGCCAGACTAATCGCCTGCCGCAACATATTTCGCGGCTCGACAACAAGGATTTTACTCATAGCTTTGCGAACCTCAGTCATTCCTTATCTTGACAACCCCATGACCCCAAGTTACATAGGAATACGCAGGATAACGAGCAGTGATCCAGATGCGAAAGTGGCGGAATTGGTAGACGCGCAGGATTCAGGATCCTGTGGGGTAACACCCGTAGGGGTTCGACTCCCCTCTTTCGCACCAGATGAAATTTAGCACACGCGCCCCACGTTCTCTAACGTCTGCAGTAATCTCCTGATTTACCGGTAGATCGGAGATGTGCCTATCGCCCGCCTGTGCACGTGCGGTCATCATCGATGGGTCATGGTTGAGTCAGTTCTCGGTGCCAAAAGACGAAAACGGTCGCTGACATTGCTAAGCGGTTTAACGTCCTGAAAACGATGAAATCACCGAGACATTTTTTGCTGATAGTTCTTTTAACCTTGGTAGTGAGCGCGTGCTCCAAAGAATCAGAGCAGTCGGGTCAAAGTCCGGACTGGAAAAGAGGCAGGGCCGTTTACGTTGCCAACTGTGTCGCATGTCATAACAGCGATCCGTCGAAAGATGGCCCCCTCGGCCCCGCCATCAAGGGTTCACCGCCAGAATTGGTTGAATCTCGAGTTCTACGCACACAATATCCTCCCGGATATAAACCCAAACGAAATACCCAGGTCATGCCCACTTTCCCGTTCCTTAAAACCGAGATTCCCTATCTCGCCGTCTATCTGCGCTGACCGGTTACCTCAGAAGACCTAGCGCCAACACATAGAAGATTCCCGTCAGCAAAAAACCTACCCAGAGGGCGCCGGAAACGGAATCCAAGGGTTTCTTGGTAGCGCCTTGGGTTCCAACCAACGCGTTATACTCGACCGCAGCGGTAATAATAAGGGAGATCAACCAGAAAATGCCCAGCGCTGGCGACGGTCCAACCAGCCCGGGATAATGCATCGCGGCCCCCATGAAAAAGAGCATAGGGATGGAGAACACCGTATTTGTCCTTGACGTGAGCCCGGCGCGCCGCCCCGCACCGGCAGCAGCAGGTAACGGCTGCCCTCCCTGCGCTACTTGATTTGTCGATGCGATGACAATCTGCTGATTTGGCCAGATCACAAGCCATACATTCAAGAACATGATGGTACCTATCAGCCCACCGAGAGTTATGGCGACGCCGTACTGTGAGAGGAAAAACGCTTCGCTTCCCATTGTGTGGATTCGAATCAGATACATTAAAATTCCAGCCAAGAAAGTGAACATCGCGCCCCAACGAAACCACCAAAGAGCCCGCGGAACCAGTTTTTGAATCACGCCGGTTCGAACACCCGCCTCGGTTTCAGCGAAGAATGGCGTCTGCACAACGTTAAAATAGTACAGAATTCCGATCCAGGTAATGCCCGCCAAAAAATGAATCCACCGTAGATAAAAATGAATTAGCTCTTCCATAGCTCTCCCCGCTTTCTACTCTGGGAATACATCAAAGGGATTAAACCGTTAACGATTGAGCTTTTATATATTAGCGGATGCTCGTTTTTGTCAAGGAAAAAACGCGCAGACGATCGACGAACAGCTCGTTTTTGTATTGATAAAGCAGCGGATTTGGATGCTCCGTCACAATCAAACCTTCACGAGTCTATTTACATACCCAGAGATCCAATATCGATTTGGATTCAAAATCTTCAGTGCTCTTTTTAGTCGTGACGCTTTTGATTATGTGCTTGACCTAAGTGTAGAACTGTGACATTTTCGGTGCTATCGTCTCCTTCCACTGAACGGAGTCTTTCTGATTCGGGAAACCAAAAGTAAGGCGGTGAAAGCTACGGTTGCCGTAGCTCCTGAAACTCGGCGCAAAATCCCCTCTCTCGAGGAATCGAGCGACCCTTCCACCTTTGTGATCGATGAACTGCAACTCGTCGAAGACAACCTGATTCAGGCGATTCGCTCACGCGAGCAAACACTCACCGATATCGCCGCTCACCTGATTTGCGGCGGCGGCAAAAGAGTCAGGCCCATGGTGACTCTGTTGGCCTTTAATGCTTTCGGTGGCAAAAGAACCCAAGACATTGTCGATATCGCTACTGCAATAGAGCTCATCCACACCGCGACACTGCTCCATGACGACATTATTGACAGAGCGGAAACCCGGCGCGGCAAAGAATCTGCTTATAAGAAATTCGGCCTCAAGAATACTTTGGTCACTGGGGATTTTCTTTTTATTAAGGCGTTCCAGTTTGCGGGGAAGTTCGATGAAACCGTTGTCGAGTGGACGGCGGATGCCTGCACCCTTCTCACGGAAGGTGAAACACTTCAAGGTTACTTCAACCGGAATCGCGCTGTTACACTGGACGACTACATTGAAATCGTCAAGCGGAAAACCGCCTCCCTATTTCAAACCGGCGCGAAAATAGGCGCCTATCTTGCCGGCGCAAATTCCGCGTTGGTGGAAGAAACCCATCGCTATGGGCTCAACATGGGAATCGCGTTTCAAATGGTCGATGACATTCTCGATGTCACAGGCCACGTCGATCTTCTCGGTAAGCCCACCGGTATGGATCTCCGCGATGGTAACCCCTCGTTGCCGATCATCTTGGCGCTCAAAGCGGAGCAGACCGCAGTTTGCGAAGCCTTTCAAAGTGCACAACCCACGGAAGCTTTGGTAGGTGCAGCACTCAACGCCATTAAATCCGGACCGCTTATTCAACAGGCCAAATCCGTTTCCCGGCATTATGCTGAAGAAGCGCTCAAATCGATTAGGAAGTTTCCTCCTTCGCTCTATCGCAATGGGCTCAAGACTCTTGTTCAGTTGATTATCGATCGAGATTTTTAAGTCATAACACTGCAGTTATTTACCTGTTCACTATTGCCCGATCATTTTGCAGCCGAGTGATGCCCTCTCTCGATGATTCACGCGATCGCGCAGTTCGGGCAATGTTCGACCGAATTGCGGGTCGCTACGATTTCCTGAACCGCATCATCAGTTTTCGCCTGGACAACGTATGGAGAGCCAAAGCAATAAAGGAGATTCTGAAAAGTGAGGAGCAGCTTATTTTGGATCTGGGTTCAGGCACAGGTGATCTCACGTTCAGCGCAGCCAACGCGGCCAAGGGCAGTGGGCGAATTGTCGGGCTGGATTTTTCTCTACCGATGCTCATGCTGGCTCGCGCCAAACAGGCGGGCTCTAAACACGGCGCAAAAACGGATTTTATTCAAGGCAGCGCACTATTTCCGCCGTTCAAAGACAGCGTCTTTGATGGTGTCATGACGGCGTTCGTATTGCGCAACGTGTCAGACCTTTCTTTGTTCTTCTCCCACGCGTTCAGAGTCCTTAAGAACGGCGGAAGATTCGTGTCGCTAGATATGTTTCCGCCATCGAAGAGCTGGTTTTCAGCGTTTTACTCATTATACTTCTACCGGTTAGTCCCCTGGATCGGTGAACTGCTGGCCCACGATCACAGTGCGTATAGGTATCTAGCCGAGTCGGTTGAAAGCTTTTATTCACCGCAAACCGTCGCGGAAATGCTCGAACAAGTCGGCTTCAAGCGCGTGAGTCTGCAGAAGTTTCTCAACGGCGCGGTTTGCATGCACGTGGCAGAGAAGTCTAACGTATCGCCGCATAAGTCCTAAGGTTATGCGGAGTTTTTCTAGCAGCTTTCTCCTGTTTTTTTATCAGGTCGCATTGGGTGGCCTTTTCGGGCTGTCGGCTACCCCCTTCCACGAACTCGAAAGAGCGTTCTACAAATCAACGGCCGGTGTTTTGTTTGTAATAGCTGCACTGGGGTTCTGGGGAAAGAGCCACCTGTATTGGCAAAACACGTTCGTCGAAAATAACTTTGCGTCTGTCGCCGAGATCTTATTTCATGCCTTGTTTGTGCTCTCTTTTGCTGCCTATATGATCTCTCTCTGGAGAGAAAACCAGGCATTCAGAGCGCGGAGTTTTGCATCTAGCCTGCTCTGCGGCACGACCGGACTGATTCTTAGCGCTCGGGGCTTTTACCAAGCCCCCTTCTTGTCCTTCGAAACGTTCGTTTACCCCGTTGCCTTCTTCTTGTCGGCTCTACTCCTTGGCAGCGTAACCGTGGGAATGTTACTCGGACATTGGTACCTGATTGACACAGGCCAGAGCCTCGAGCCATTTATCCGCATATACAAATTTTTCGTTGTCGCGCTGATCGTGCAAACGACCTTTCTGCTCATATCATTGATGATGCTTTATAACTTCGGTGTTCCACAAAGCGTTATGGAACTGCAACGTTTGTGGACGGATCATGACACACTTTTTCTCATACGCTTCATCTTAGGCCAAGCCGCGCCCTTGATCCTATCCTGGATGATCTGGCGGACCTTGGTAATTCCGAACACCATGGCCGCCACAGGTCTTTTTTACATCGCCCTGTTAGGGGTGTTCGTTGGAGAAATTTTAGGAAAGCAGATCTTGGCGCTGGCCTCGCTCCCGTTTTAGCCGTAGCAACTAGTCGGCCGTTCGAGGATACGTCTTGATCTTGGTAATTCGCAAACCGCTCGAAGTCCATCCGAGATCATACCCGACACGTTCTCCCTCCCGGAGATCGAGCGGCGTTTTTATCTCGCCGGAGAGAATGACCAGATCATAGGAGAACCGTACTTCTCGGCCGCTCTCTGTCCGAACCACTCCCATATTGTTAGATGGAAAGAGCTTAACGATCACACCTCGGTGGTAGTAATCCTCCCCGCGGGATGGTGTAAGGTTATCTTGATTATCACTCATCTATGGTTTCTACGGATTGAGCCAGTATTCCGTAGTTGATCTTTCGATCTGTGCTGGGCGAGGCGTAAGTCCGGAGCAGAGAGCGCACAAAATCGCAATGCTTCGAAGTCACTTTTGGTTATTCAGCATCGGTCCGCAACCATGGAGCCTCCGCGCATCGCACGGTTGCCAGCAACTTGATCAGAGGCACAAGTCCAACCGCGTTCGCTGCGGAACGCTTGCCCCTTGCTCTCTACTTCGCTTTCAATTGCGAAATCCAGGTTGAACCTTGCGGTTCACCACCACAAAGCAATGTATCTTGCCCACTCAATCAGTGGGAGCTTAAACGTGCCCACGATCGCCGATTATCATTGTCGCATACGATGAAAAACCGCGGCGAAGAAGCACTAACTCGTTACTTGTTTTTGTCTCGCGATTCGCCCCTGTAATTCCATCAAACCGTCCAAAACCGCCTCGGGCCGTGGAGGGCATCCCGGGACGTACACGTCGACGGGGATGATACGATCAATTCCCTGAACAGTCGCATAGTTATCGTAAAAACCGCCGCTCGCTGCACAAGCGCCGAATGCCATTACCCACTTAGGCTCAGACATTTGCTCATAGACACGCTTCAAAACCGGGGAAAGTTTGTGATTGACCGTCCCTATGACCATCAATAGGTCCGCCTGTCTCGGGCTAAACCGCGGTAGTAGCGCACCGAAACGGTCGATATCGTACGGAGACATCGATAGCGACATGTACTCCATCGCGCAGCAAGCGGTGGCGAATGGGTAGGGAAATAGTGAATATTTCCTAGCCCAACCAATCGCCTTGTCCAATCGAGTTAGTGCTACAGAATCCGCCAAGAGCTTCTCTGGGCCAGTTTTGGATTCAATCGAGGAGTTTGCTATTTGCATAGGCACCTGCCGCCAGTCGATTTCGGCTACCCAGGGCGGCTAAAACTAACATTACTACTTCGCCATCTTCTAAACAATGATTCAGCCCAGGCTTTAAAACCAACATTCATGCTCTTCGTTTGGATCATACGATCAATCCCGACGCCATACGGGCAGGGGACTGAAAACCCAACCGATGGCTCGAAATAAGAGCGGCTAGCGCGCGCTCCGACAACCATCACCCCGCAGCCTGGCTGCGGATAAAAATCAAACTTTTACGACGTTTATGGCCTGTGGACCCTTCTCTCCCTGGGCAATTTCGAATTCTACCGATTGACCTTCGTTTAAGGTTTTGAATCCGTCCCCTTGGATTGCCGTGTAGTGAACAAAGACATCACCGCCGCCTTCTTTCTCGATAAAACCATAACCCTTGGAGTTGTTAAACCATTTCACTTTTCCAGTTGCCATTGCTAAGAACCTCCCTGTCGCATTGCTTCAACTCCCGTGCAAATCTATTTCCTCAGTTGCTCTCTACTACGCACAAGCAGCTATAACGCCCACTCCTCGCTTCCAACTTTAAGTGGAGACCTGACCCACGACTCACGTGTTTGAATTCTATGCATGGACAATCTTTTCTGTAGGGACGGACATTAGATAAAGCCGAGTATCGTTGTCAAGACAATTTTTCTCAAATCCGACAGCATCGGGGCGGCCGTCTGTCCGCCCCGCGTACTCCTCACAAGGCTATCGCATCCCGCCCCCTCACCGGCGGTAGCAATGTTTCAGACATCGGTCCGAGGTCGAAGAACGTCAGACGAGAAAGTAGTGATAATGCTCCTTTGGACATCTGCTCGCTCCAGGATCCTCCCGTGATGGCCTGCAAGATCCAGTTAGCACCGACCCATCCGAAGTTCGCTGGATTTGATATCCTTGGTCTGTACGAGGGGTCTCCGATATTCTGCCTATTTTTTGGGCAAAGGCTAACTAGCTGAATCAATAGTGAAATTCCGCCCGAACTTCGAGGGTTACTTTGAAAAAACGATTTTATATTGACTTCATGCGTTTTTTTCATTATAAATGGCTTAGTTAGCTGCTGCTGATCGGGTAATACTGCGAATACTCGGTTCATGGCGAGTGAGTCAGAAAGCAATCGATGGCCATTTACACTGAAATTACCAAAAAGGACGCGACTAAGATCGCCGAAGAGTTCACTCTCGGTGATCTCGTGTCCTGCGCCGGCATCAAGAACGGTTCCGTCAATACGCACTACGTGGTGGAGACCAAACGGGGGCGATTTTTTGCCAAGATCGATGAGGTCAAAAGCGAACTTGAAGTTAAGCAAGAGCTTGATCTTTTGTTTCACCTCAGGAAACAAGGTTTTCCGTGTCTACAACCGCTCAAAACCAAAACGGGCAGGTATTATATTGAATTCAGAGGCAAATGTCTCACCGTTAGTCGCTACCTCGACGGGATAGAACTCCCAATTGAATCTCTCACCGGGAGCCACTTAGGAATTCTCGGCCACACCTTGGCCAACTTACATCTGATCGGAAGAAGCTACAAAAAGGGTATCGATAATCGCTTTGGATTTAGCAGAATCGTGACCATTTACCGGGAGGTGCGTCGACAACTTCCATCTCACTTAAGAAACATCGTTCGGGTCTTGGATGATGAATTTTCCTACCTCGAGAATTACCTCGACAATAACCTACCCAAGGGAATTATTCATGGAGACTTTTTCCCGGATAATGTAAAGTTCAAAGGCAGTCGGTTGGTCGGGGTGATGGATTTTGAAGCCGCATGCAGGGGGAAACTCATCTACGACCTCGCCACAGCGGTTAATGCGCTATGTTTCGTCGATCAGCGCTACCGTATCGATCGCTTCGAAGCGTTGATTTCCGGCTATGAAAGTCTCCGGCCACTCTCTCTTCCGGAGTGGGATTCGTTTCCCAATGAGCTGCGTTTTTCCGCTTTGCGATTCACGGTCACGCGAATTAAGGACTTTTATCTTAGGAAAACCGACGACAGCCAGCGAATCTACAAAGACTTTAAAGAGTTTTACGATCGGCTGTTAATCCTAAGGCGGGAAAAAAGTGGGGGCATGGAAGATATCCTACTTGCTATGGCAACAGGATATGATTACCGCAAGTACCAGAAATCCAAACCTTCCAAATAACGGTCAATCCGCCGAAGTTTAGCTGTTTCTAGACAGGCCGCTCAGCTCGCTCATTTTCTTCTGAGCATCGCGACGGATCAGACGAATCAGGGACCATAACATCAGCAGGACGCCACAAAGAAACAACGTTCTTCCGCCCGTCAAGACGACATAAAAGAAGTTAAGTTTTACCCTCGCCGCGTTGTATTTTTCCCTATCCTCGTTGATGCGGCGAAGCACCTCTTCGTTTTTCTGATGATCGAGCTCCTGAAAGCTTCTGTAGGATTCTTCTAAGCCAGTTTGTTCGGTTCGATGTAACAGGTTCTGGTATTTAGTTGTCTCAACCGCGCCTACTGTCCAGTTTCCAATTCCCAGCACAAAACAGACAACTCCCAACATGAGTAGATGACTCGAATAGATATCCCGCGCCTTCATTCTACTATCCGTCTAACAAAATTCCCGGTTGGGGTCAATTTTACATCGCTTGACACCCCGCGGCTACTGCGGTACGGTCGCACTTGTATCTGGACACCTTATCCAGAGTGGTGGAGGGAGCGGCCCTTCGAAGCCACAGCAACCGGTTCCCAAGACGGAACGCTGGTGCTAATTCCTGCCTCCCGTAACTCGGGGGGAAAGATAAGGTGAGGGTCAACCTCTTCTTATCTTTTAAAATAGGAAGAGGTTTTTTTTGGGGGTTAACTTTGAGTATTCGCCTCACAACCGATCAAATCGAGCGCTACAGCAGGCAGATCATGATCCCCGATTTCGGCGGTAAGGGGCAGATCCGACTCCAGCAATCTCGAGTGCTAATCGTAGGAGCCGGCGGTCTGGGCTCCCCGGTTGCCCTCTACTTGGGGGCAGCAGGGGTCGGAACTCTCGGCCTAGTTGATCCTGATCGCGTGGAACTGTCGAATCTACAGCGCCAAATCCTCCACACGACTCTCGACCTCAATCACCAGAAGGTGGCATCGGCTAAGGATAAGATCAGTAAACTCAACCCCGAGGTGGAAGTCGTAATCTATCCTGTGCGCCTTGAAGAAGACAACGCCACCACCATCTTTTCCGGTTATGATTTCATCGTCGACGGCAGCGACAATTTTCGCACCAAATTTCTGGTTAACGACATCGCTGTGGATATGGACATCGCTTTTTCTCACGCAGGAATCGTTCGATTGCAGGGACAAACGATGACAGTCGTACCGCGGAAAAGCGCCTGCTATCGTTGTCTCTTTAGAGAACCCCCTGCTCCCGAAGAGATATTGAATTGCCAGCAGGCCGGTATACTTGGAGCGGTTGCTGGGACAGTGGGTTCGATCCAGGCAACCGAAGCGATCAAGTATCTGGCCGGCTTTGAGGAGGGATTGTTGACGGATCGATTGCTGACCTACGATGCGAAATCTATGATGTTCCATATGGTAAACGTCAACAGAGACGTCCACTGCGCCGCCTGTGGTGTCAAACAAACCGCAGCATCGAGTATCGCCTCAAACACCTAAGATGGAAGCAACAAAAGGGGTGATCATGAGCTTCGTCAGAGGGCTTCAATGTAGAGAGTGCGGGCGCCAGTATCCATGCAAGCCGATTCATGTCTGCGAAACTTGCGTCGGCCCTCTGGAAATTGTCTATGATTATGACGGTATAAAAAAATCTCTCAGCCGCGAAAAGATCGCCTCTCGTGACAAAAACCTGTGGCGTTATCGCGAACTACTTCCTGTCGATGGAGAGCCCCGGGCGGGTCTGTATTCGGGTTTTACGCCTCTCCTCCGGGCTCGGAGACTCGGTGAAGCATTGGGCGTAAAACAACTATACATCAAAGACGATTCAGTAAATCACCCCACTTTTTCATACAAAGATCGCGTCGTCGCAGTGGCAATTTCCAAAGCTATAGAATTCGGATTCGACACCGTGTCCTGCGCGTCGACTGGAAATCTCGCCAATGCAGTCGCAGCGCATGCAGCGAGAGCTGGATTGAAGTGCTACGTTTTTATTCCTAACGGCCTGGAACGAGGAAAGATCATTGGCTCCGCCATTTACGGACCGACGACCGTCGCGATCAAAGGCAACTATGATGACGTCAATCGACTCTGCAGTGAGATCGGTGACAAATACGGCTGGGCCTTTGTCAACGTTAATTTGAGACCCTACTACTCCGAAGGCGCCAAGACCCATGGCTTCGAGGTGGCGGAGCAACTCGGTTGGAAGCTTCCCCGACACATTGTCGTCGCATCCGCGGGTGGGACGATTCTGCCGAAGCTCGCAAAGGCTTTCCAAGAGCTGATCAAAGTCGGTCTGGTCGAAGATACCGGCTACAAGATTTATTCTGCTCAAGCCGCCGGCTGTGCCCCGATCATCAACGCTCTCCAAAAGGCAACGGACGAGATCAATCCCGTGAAACCAAACACAATCGCGAGCTCCATCGCTATTGGAAATCCAGCTGATGGCTACTATGTCCTTCAAGCCATACGGGAAACGGGCGGATGGGGCGAAAGTGTAACCGACGAAGAAATTCTTGAAGGTATCCATCTTTTGGCCCAAACCGAGGGAATATTTACGGAGCCTGCTGGGGGTACCGAAGTGGCTGTAACCAAGAAGCTCATCCAAAATGGCAAAATTCCCCGGGAGGAGTCTATCGTCATCAGCGTTACCGGCAACGGCTACAAAACTCTCGAAGCCGTCGCCGCAACCGTCGAAAAGCCATTGACGATCACTCCCACTCTGAAAAACTTCGACAAACTCTACGAACACCTTAATCGGACGGTGACTGCCAAAGCCGCAAGCGGTTGAAACTATTGATAGTTCGTTTTCGAGTGTCGGTGTCTAGCATCGCTCTGTTTATTGCAAGGGTTGTAGCAAGAGTCTATCCTGGTAATGTGATTTTTAAGGGTCCGAAGGAGGGAGTTTTATGCCAGTGCGAGTTCGTGTCCCGACCCCGCTGAGGAAATTCACTCAGGGCGTCGATGAGGTTAGCGCGCAGGGCGCCACTGTCAAAGCACTCGTGGAAGATCTCGAGAAGAATTTTCCCGGCATCAAGGAACGGATCTGCGATGAAACCGGAAAGATCCGCCGTTTCGTCAACGTTTACGTCAACGGCGATGACATTCGTTTTTTGCAGAACCTAGAAACCTCTCTAAAAGAGGGAGACAATATTTCAATCGTCCCGGCAATCGCCGGGGGCTGTTGAGTTATTATTGAGAGCGACGATGGCACGAGCCACGCCTAACCTCCGATTAGTTTCAGTCGCTTCAACGGAGCCAAAGAGGGCCGAGTCCGTCCTGGATCTAATCGGCGATACCCCTTTACTGGAAATTCGCAAACTTTCGACAGGACTGCCGGGGAGCGTGCGAATTTTTGTTAAATTGGAGGGCTTCAATCCCGGCGGGTCGGTTAAGGACCGGCCGGCGCTGCGGATGGTTCAAGAGGGCATCCGGACGGGCGGGCTGCGACCCGAAAAGACAATTCTGGACTCGAGCTCGGGAAACACCGGAATTGCGCTTGCTCTAATCGGTCGCGTGCTTGGTTATCCTGTGGAGTTGGTTATTCCGGAGAACGTGAGCAGGGAGCGCAAACAAATCATCCATGCCTACGGTGCGAAGATCATCTACAGTGATCCTTTGGAAGGTTCCGATGGCGCCATTCGCCTGTGCAGAAAAATCCTCCAAGAAAAACCCGATCGCTATTTCAAGCCGGATCAATACTTTAACCCGATGAATTCTCAGGCTCATTATGAAACCACCGGGCCAGAGATCTACCGGCAAACTCAGCAAAAGATTACCCATTTCGTCGCGGGGATCGGCACCGGAGGAACCATCATGGGCACGGGCCGATATCTCAAGGAAAAGAATCCCAGCATCAAAGTTATCGCCGTGGAGCCCGACGATGCGTTACACGGCCTCGAGGGCCTCAAGCACATGGCCAGTTCAATTGTCCCGGGCATTTATCACGAAGAAGAATTGGACGACAAGATTCCGGTTTCCACCGAGGATGCCTACGCGATGGTTTATCGTTTGAGCCAGGAAGAGGGAATTTTGGTTGGCCAGTCGTCTGGCGCAGCTATGTTTGCGACCTTGAAGCTCGCACGCAAGCTTCATAACGCCACGCTGGTTACGGTATTCCCCGATTTCGGGGATAAATATCTCAGCACAAATCTCTGGGTCGGATGGCGCGATCGGATGGCGGTTGGAAATCTAACATTCTCCATTTAGAACTACTGAAGCACCTGATATCAAACACAGCGGACTATTGAGCGGTCGCTGAAATAGATAACACCAAAGCGCCGCCTTCGTGGGGTGGTCCTCCGAGTAGGAAATTTCCCCCATTATTCAAGCGTACAGTGGTATCCACGACAGGCTTATCGCCGTGTTGCAACCGCACTTTCAACGCGAGCTGCTTATTCCGAAACTCCTGGGGGGTGACGACTAGAGAGCGCCCGCCCGGAATTTCAAATACGGCGTTACCTTGCCAAGCCACGTTTTGTGTTTCCTCTTTGAGCAGTCGATAAGAGCGATATTTCATCACCTTCAGCTGATTTTTCATCGTATTGAGCTTGGGATCGATTTCATCGCCTTGATTGTTGGCCAAGATGGTCCCGATCTTGATTCGGACTGTCTGGGAACTATTTTCCGCGGCATGTACCGAATGGACCACTCCGAGGCAAATCAGGCAGTAACTAAAAAGAAGGGGTCGTTTCAGCATTCTCCCCAGAAGACTCATCTTCACCTTCTTGATTCTGATACAACCAAATAACAGTTGTTTTTGTTTCGTCCTCCCGCAGCAGCGCAACGTTGCGCCCATGGGCGTCAATAGATTCGACGGCCGCGAAGTTGTTACGTTGCCAACCCAGCCTCCAAAATGAGTTCATTGAGAGCACACCAAGTAGAACAACGATTACTGCGGGGACAGTCCAAACAAGTGCGGGTGGGGTAAATGTCGAGCGTGACCATTCCATGATTGCTTCGCGCCGACTCGGCTTTTTTTTAATCCGTTCTCGGACCCCGGCCCAGAAAGGCTCGAAGTCAATTCGCGGCACATCGGACACCAAAACACTCTTCAACGAGAATTCCAGTTTCTCCAATTGACGTCGCTCTCCATCACACGCTGCGCAGCTTCCGAGGTGCAAACGAATGGCTTCGGCGTCAGATGCGCTTAAGTCACCGTCTACCCATCGGCTTAGCGACTCTCTTGTTCGTTCACAGTCTTCTCTCATAAAAACACACTCAGCTTTTGCTGTAGCTTTTTTCGTGCGTAGTGAAGTCGGCTCATGACCGTTCCTTCAGAGCAGCCCAAAATCTCACCGATGTCCTTATAGGAAAGACCCTCTACTGTTCTCAGTATGATGACGGCCTTGTGTTCGGGAGTCAAATCGTTGATCGCGGATACCAGTTTTTCCCTGAGCTCTCGATCATGAACGTCTGAAAACGGATCCTTGGCAACCTCATTCTGTTCCTCAAAGAGCCCATCCATCGTTTCTCGAAAATCCAGCGGGTTCCTCTTCTGACGTCGCTGCGAATCAATTGCGATATTTACCGCGATGCGGTAGAGCCAGGTATAGAAGGAAGACCCGCCTTGAAAGCTCTTTATTTTTCTATACGCTCGAAAAAAAGTCTCTTGCGCCACCTCCAGAGCGTCCTCGCGGTTGCGAAGCAAGCCGACGATCACAGTATAGATTTTCTGATGATACCTTGAGACAAGCTCCTGGAAAGCATCTATCTTTCCAGCCTGGCACTTCTGGACCAACTCCCAGTCGCTTGACTCCACAATAACCTGCTTTTTAGACGTTTACCGCGGAAGTTTTATTCAGCAGCGATCGAATCGGCGGGCCGATTTACTGCAGAAAACTTGAATTTTTTACGGGTTTGCCTACAATCAGACTAATTTCCTTACACTTTTGTGGCCGACAACCCCTCACTCAAAAGAGGCCCTATTTATGATTGTTCGCTGCCCGAGTTGCAAGACCACCTACAAAGTAGCCGAGGACCTTGTAAAAGCTTCAAATCCGGCGTTCCGGTGTTCCCGGTGCAAGTATACCTTCAAGCTCGGGTCGGCCGAGACACCAGAGAAGCCTGTTGATCGAGCACAATCCGGCGAAAAACTTTCTCCGCAGACCCGGCGGGAGCGGGAATTGAGCTTTACTTTCGCTCCAAAAAAACAACGGAAAGAAGAAAATCAAGAAGAACCTATCCATTCACCTAGAGCAGCGCTATCGAAGAGTGCGGAGTCACCGACACGAACTCCAGTAACCCCACAGAAAGAAGCCGCACACATCGGTTTCGAATTTCCAGCGAAAAGCGCTGAACAAGAGCCTGGGAGCACAGCTGAATCAACACTCGATGAATCATTCATGGCAGATGAATCCGACGGTAGCATTGAAGCTGATAAGACCTTCAATCCGCCCGAAGGCATTTCACCTCAGCCTTCTCCATCCCAACCACTTCCACTGGCCAGAGAAACCGTTGGCAACGTTCTCCCCCTTGATCCCTATCGGGATCAGCCCGCTTCCACGGTGCCTTTTCTAACCCTCTTCGGACTGCTAGTTATGCTGTTTGCGTTCGCGACGGCTTTTCATTGGGCCCACCCCCACCTATCGGAAGGGATTGTAAGGTCAATTCCCCTGGTCGGACCTTCCGTGCTCAAGAATAATTATCTTAAAAACGGCGTTGCGCTCCAATCACTCAGTGCCAGCCATCAGACAATCCAAGGAAACCGGGAAGTACTGGTGGTGACCGGAGTCGCTCAGAACCAGAACCCAGTTGTCATCCGTGAGGTTCGCATCGCCGGACAACTTTACAATCTGGAGGGAAAAGAAATAGAGCAACAGACAATATGGATCGGCAATGCCATCTCGCCCAGAATCATCCGCGGCATGACCTTGCAAGACGTTTCAGATCTTCAACGACTCAAGCCTCTGAAGACTTTTGAAATACCACCGGGAGACTCAATTCCATTCACCATCGTCTTTTTGAAGTCAACGAAAGAAACAAAAGACTTCAGCTGCGAAGTTCTTGGAGCCGAGGGAGAAGCGTAGACGAGTTACTTCTTGGGACCATTTTTGCCGGAGTTCTGTTTTGGAGTGATATCGATCTCGTCCGGTTCTTTGACGGCCTTGCGAAATTTTCTAATGGCAGCGCCAAAGCTTTCGCCAAGGTCAGGTAACCGACGACTAAACAACACTACGACAATTACAAGAATGATCAGCAACTCACCGATCCCGAGACCGAACATGCATCCCCCTTCTTTTCAATAATCCTAATTGACCCGGTCCTTCATTTGCAAGCGATATTTGCTAAGCATGCGGGTCGTGCAGTAGTATATTTGTGTGGCTTCCCTGAATACTCCGCTGGTGCGTTTCTTTGTCGCTTCGCTGACCCTGCATCTACTCTTGTTGCTACTGTGGGGGAAGCCTTCAATCCGTGCCAGACCCCAAGAGTCGATCCCTGTTTCTCTACTCCCACCACCGCCACCGGCAGAGGAAAACCCAACTAGACCGTTGCCGGCTCCGAGAGAAGCCCCGGGCCGACCATCAAAGGCACCCGTTAAAATCGCCAAGAAGAACACTCCGCCCCTCCGCGAGAACACTCCCATCTTGAAAGAGAAGCCCGCCGGCACGCGAGAAATTCCTGAATTAAAAGAGCCAACCCGCGAAGCAGCTCGTCCTCCGACGCGCGAAGAGATCCCGGACAAGGCCATTGTTACCGAGCGGCCTCTGCCGACTCTCAAAGAATTACTCCCCCCGGTGGGTTGGTCGGCAGAGGGGAAAGTCGGCGGTGCTAACGGGCCGGTGCGTCTGGATACAAGAGATCCTCAGTATGTAACCTATTTTAACAGCATCAAGCGGGCGATCGAAGTAGTATGGCAATACCCAGAGCTCGCGCTCAGGTATGGATTACAGGGAAGACTCCTGTTGGAGTTCTCCATTCTTGGTAACGGGGATATTGAGAGTGCAAAGATCGTGCGCTCTTCGGGGTCCAACTTGCTTGATGAGGAAGCCCTGCGCGCCGTCAAAGCTGCGGCCCCATTTGGCCCTATACCACCGTGGATTGGCAAGAACCGCATCGATATCGTTGCAAGCTTTGAGTACTTGGACAACCGTTTGAACTACCGTTTCATGCGGTAAACTGTCTGCAATTGCTACCCCATTGAGGCTTATTCGACTCCAACCCGCGTAGGGTCCCATCTTAGAATCGGTTTTCTGGCTGCTCTAGCTTCATCGAGACGTCTGACCGGCGTCGAGTGTGGTGCAGTTTTGACGATATCAGGATTCTCTTTGGCTTCCTGAGCGATCGAGTGCATTGCGTCAACAAACGCATCCAATGTTTCCGGAGTCTCCGTTTCCGTGGGTTCAATCATCAGTGCGCCCGAAACGACCAAAGGAAAATAGATCGTCGGCGGATGAAACCCATAATCCAGAAGACGCTTGGCGATATCGAGAGTGCTGACCCCGTATTTGTGCTGTAGCCGATCCGTAAAAATGCATTCGTGCATGCACGGCTCACTATAGGCGATCTGATAGGCCTTCTCCAAATTCTTGCGAATATAGTTCGCGTTTAGGAGCGCCATGCGGCTCGATTCCTCAAGACCTTCCCCGCCTAGAGAGGTAATGTAAGTGTAAGCACGAACCAGGACACCGAAATTACCGAAAAAGGAACGCACCCGTCCAATCGACTTGGGGCAGTCCTCAAGCAACTTAAACTTGTCCTCTTGCTTGACGATCCGTGGCACGGGCAGATACTCAGACAGGCTTTCCTTGACCGCCACAGGACCTGCGCCCGGACCACCACCGCCATGCGGTGTGGAGAAGGTCTTGTGAAGGTTCATATGAAGAACGTCGACGCCCATGTGACCGGGTTTCGCCACACCCATCAACGCGTTCAAGTTCGCCCCATCCAGATAAACCAAGCCTCCCTTCGCATGGACAACCGCAGCGATAGCCTCGATGTCCTTTTCGAACAAGCCCAGCGTGTTAGGATTGGTAATCATTATGGCGGCGACTTCCTCGTCCATCTCTGTTGCGACCGTCGCAGCGTCGATCATGCCTCGTGCAGTAGAGGAAACCTGCACGACGTCATAACCACAAAGAGTCGAGCTCGCCGGGTTGGTTCCGTGCGCTGTGTCCGGAACGATAATCTTCGTCCGGGGATTCCCTTTCTCGGTTAGACAGGCGCGAATCAGCATCAGTCCGGTGAGTTCACCCTGAGCACCGGCGGATGGCTGCAAGCTGATAAAATCCATGCCGCTAATTTCGATGAGCATTCGTTCGAGCTCATAGAGTAGCTTTATGGCCCCTTGGAGAAACTCGACAGGAGCCAAAGGATGAATTTGCGCAAAGCCGGGAAGGCGCGCCACCAGTTCGTTGACCTTGGGATTGTATTTCATGGTGCAGGAACCGAGCGGATAAAACTGGGTTTCGATCGCGAAATTTCGTTGCGAAAGCCGGGTAAAATGGCGCAAGACTTCCAACTCTCCCAATTCGGGGAATCCAGGAATATCCTCGCGCAAGAACGTCTTTGGAATCCTCGTTTGGCCTTTTTCACTCTCCACCGGCCAATAAAAAGCGCTTCTTCCGGGCGACCCGCTCTCGAAAAGAATTGCTTCAGACTGATGTTTATCCGCCGATGGCTCCGACAAGCCGTTCGATCTCCTCTCTCTCATTCATTTCCGTTACACAGACTAGCAAGCAGTCATCGAGTTCGGGATACCACTGGCCCAAGGACACTCCGGGTACAATTCGCGCCGCTGCGCAGTGGCGCAGAAGACTTTCCAGGTTTCGCGCTCGCAGAACGAACTCATTAAAGAACGGCCCGGAGAAACAAGACTCGAGCTCGGTTTCGCTGAGAAGACGATCGCGCGCATGGTGGGCGCGCGAAACATTGACTTCCGCAAGCCGCCGTATACCGCTCTTGCCTAGGAGAGACATAAATACGGTTGATGCCAGAGTACACAATGTTTGACTGGTGCAGATATTGGAAGTCGCCTTCTCGCGGCGGATATGCTGCTCGCGCGTAGCCAGGGTCAACACGAACCCGCGATGTCCCTCAGTATCGACAGTCTCTCCGACCAAACGGCCCGGCATGCTACGCACGAACTTTTTCTGGCAGGCGAAGAAACCGAAGCCCGGGCCGCCCAAAGTCATAGGAACCCCTAAACTCTGTCCCTCGCCCACGGCAATATCCGCACCCCATTGTCCCGGAGGTTTTAGAAGACCCAACGTCAACGGTTCCGGTGTTACGGTAACGAGTTGCGCGCCGTGCTTGGCGCAGGCAGTTTGAATCGGAGCGAGGTCCTCGATAATACCGAAGAAGTTGGGATAACCGACGATGACGCACATCGACTGATCATCAAGTCTTCCGGTCAACTCTGCCACATCCGTCGCACCGCTGCCGTCGAACGAAACCTCCTCCAGCCGCACGTCGTCTAAATTTCTTAGATACGTCGCAATAACCGCTCGATAATGAGGATGCAAAGCTCTGGACATCAAGACACGCCGTCGGTTCGTCGGCTGAATACGACGCGACATGAGGACGGCTTCGGCCGCCGCAGAGGCGCCGTCGTAAACTCCCGCGTTGGATATTTCCATTCCCGTAAGTTGACAGATTAACGTCTGATACTCGAACAGAGCTTGCAGGGTGCCCTGACTGACTTCCGGTTGGTAAGGCGTATAGGAAGTGGAAAACTCCGATCGGGAGATGATGGCGTCCACCGCGCTGGGTACAAAATGGTGATAGATTCCTCCGCCCAGAAAAAAACTCCAGTCCGAGGCCGTCGCATTGCTCGACGCTAGTTCGGCCAGACGTCTGCGAACCGCTAGTTCGGTTAATCCTTCAGGAAGGTCGATCTTTGCACGATTGCGCAGCGTTTCCGGAATATGACGATACAGTTCTTCGATCGAATCAATGCCAATTGCACGGAGCATCCGCTTCTTATCGGAAGGGGTGTGGGGAGTGTAGCGCATTCGGTGAAGTTATTCCTTCTCCTCGTCTTCGTCCTCGTCCTCTTCCTCCTCGTCGTCCTCGTCTTCTTTCTGTTGTTCTACGTATTCGGCGTATTCTTCCGCCGTCATTAGATCCTTGAGGTCGTCTTCGTCCGTCATTTCAACCCGAATCATCCATCCGTCGCCGTACGGATCGTCGTTGATCGTCTCCGGGTTATCCGGCAGCACATCGTTTACTTCGAGAACCGTTCCACCGACCGGGGCATACACGTCCGAGACTGCCTTAACCGACTCAACCGCTCCGAAGGGGTCATCTTTAACAACTTTTTCTCCAACCTCCGGCAGTTCCACGTAGACGATATCGCCTAATTCTTCTTGGGCGAATTCCGTGATGCCAATCGTCGCGGTATTACCTTCAACCAAGACCCACTCATGTTCTTTGGAATATTTTAGGCCTTCGGGAAACTCCATCACTAACCTCCTTACGCCTTGCTCAATGGGTTACGTCGTTAGCGCCGGTAGAAGGGTAAAGGAACTATCTTGGCGCGAGTCTTTCGCCCACGAATTTCTACGTCAACTGTGTTGCCCAACGTGGCTTCCTCGATGGTTACATAGGCAAGCGCTATAGCTTTGGCGAGCGTGGGAGATTTCGTGCCACTGGTCACGCGGCCGATGGCTCCCCCATTCTTGAATAGAGCGTACTCGGCGCGCGCGATCCCTGGCTCTAAAAGTTCCAATCCGACGAGTTTGCGCTGGATCCCCTCTTCTTTCTGCTTCAGCAACTCTTCACGCCCCACGAACGGCCCTTTCGCCAACTTCGTCACCCACTCCAAGCCTGCTTCCAGTGGCGTTGTGTTATCGTCGAGCTCATGGCCGTACAAAGGATAAGCCTTTTCCAGCCGGAGCGTGTCACGGGCACCCAACCCCGCAAGTTCAAGCCCCATCGGCGCCCCACTCTCACGCAACCCATTCCACAACCTCTCGGCTTCAACCGAATCGCAATACAACTCAAAGCCATCTTCTCCGGTGTAGCCTGTGCGCGCCACCAGGCAATGGATCGACAAAACTTCTCCGAAAGAGAAAAAAAAGGGCTTGATTTCATTGATCGGGAGTGAGGTCAAAGGCTGCAAAATCTTTTCAGCCAATCGACCTTGCAGGGCCAATTGAGCATAGCGAGAACTAGCGTTTTCTAACTCAACGTTGCCTTGTGCATGTTCCTTGATCCAAGCGAAATCTTTGTCGCTGTTCGACGCATTGACACAGATCAGAAAATGGTTGGGTTCGATATTGTAGAGGATCACATCATCGACGATTCCGCCCTTTTCATTTATTAGGAGATTATACTGGGCCTGCTGCTGTTTCATCCGCGAGACATCATTGGCCGATATTTTTTGACACAACTCCAACGCGCCTGGACCACGAATCACGATTTCACCCATGTGGCTCACGTCAAAAAGACCGGCGCGCGTCCGAACCGCCACATGTTCCTCAATGACCCCTTTATATTGAACCGGCATCTCCCAGCCGGCGAACTCCACCATCTTTGCGCCTGCTCGTCGATGCGCACCGTAGAGCGGGGTCCTTTTCATTGCTTGCGCCATGCAGTTCTCAAATCCCGACGTAGACAATTACCTTTCGCGCTGGAGGGAGTCTTTAGCTGCCTTGAGCGTATTGTACAGCAGCATGCAGATCGTCATCGGACCAACGCCGCCGGGGACCGGCGTAATCCATGCGGCCCGCTCCTTCGCCGTTTCAAACTCAACATCGCCGGACAGCTTTCCGCTGCTGAGTCGGTTTACTCCCACATCGATCACAACCGCACCGGGCTTGACCCACTCGCCGCGAACTAAACCTGCCTTGCCGATGGCGACCACGAGAATATCGGCTCGCGCTACCTCGTCCCTTAAGCTTGCGGTTCGCGAATGACAAATCGTCACCGTCGCGTGCCTCTCGAGAAGCATTAGCGCCACCGGCTTGCCGACGATATTGCTCCGACCGACAACCACAGCGTTCTTGCCTTTGGGATCGCAACCGACTGATTCCAAGAGCTTTATGATTCCCATAGGAGTGCATGGCTTGAAGCCGTCACCGCCAAGGAGCAACATGCCCTGACTGACGGGATGGAAACCATCCACGTCCTTGTGCGGAGACACCGCTTCGAGAATTTTCTCCGCCCTAATATGAGCGGGTAGAGGAAGCTGGACTAAAATTCCGTGGACGTTTTTGTCTTTGTTGAGACCGTGAACCAGCGCCAACAACTCTCTCTCGGATACGGTCGCCGGAAGTAAATGTTCGTAAGATTTTATTCCTACTTCTTTGCATGCTTTTTCCTTGTTCTTCACGTAGATGTGAGACCCCGGATCATCGCCAACCAACACCACTCCCAGTCCGGGGACCAGCCCCCAGCGTCGCTCCAGCCCTTCCACCTCTTCTTTGATTTGTTTCTGCACCTCTTTAGCGACAGCTTTACCGTCTATGATCGATGCCATGATTTACTCCGTACTGAGACTGAAAAACCTATACCGAAAAAAAAAAATTTGTAAAGACGCGACATTCTATTGGCATGACATGGAGCCATCCAAAGGTCAACCCCAAAAGCTTATTGAGCAGCAGCGCGAAGTCAATGAACGCGATCAACAATCTCTCTAACTAAGACTTTAGAATCTTGCAATAAAAAAACAAGTTTATATCCGTGTTAAGATGAATTCTTCTCAACCAGCTTAAGAGGCAAGCACGGCATATATCTTTCTCCGCCGCGTTTTGATAAGAGAATGGCAATTTCAATAGCCATGCCCGGAACAGGAAGCGCCATGGACCAACCCCGAACCTTGGAAGAGATAAAGTCCGATATCCGTAGCCGAGTGGGTCACCGGGCACCATTCAATCATGCCGACAAAGAAGAAGCCGAGGAAGTTCTTTCAAAGTTACACAGCCTGGATGGCGAGGTGTGGGCGGCGGCATGGAACGAGTTAGGAGCACGGTGGGAAGCAAAGGCTCGCACGGCCGAAGCCGCCAGCAATCGCGAGGAGGCGAAGCAAGCTTATCTCAAGTCGTACGGCTATTACGGCATCGGCCGCCATCCGTTCCCGAGCACTCCCGGCAAAAAGCATGCTTACTTAAAAGCCCGCGAGATGCATCTCGCCGCGTCGCGCTATTTCGATATCCCGCTTGAACGCATTGCTATTCCCTTCCATGACAAAGAGATCATCGGCCATCTGCGCTTGCCGAAGAAAACTCCCGCGCCCCTCGTCATGCACTGGGGTGGCATCGACAATTGGAAAGAAGAGCGTCACACCTTCGCGGAACGGTTCGTAAAAGAAGGATGGGGCTGCTTGGTGCTCGACAGCCCAGGGACAGGTGAGTGCCCCATGCTCGCATCCCCCGAGGCCCATCGGGTTCATGTCGCCGCTCTCGACTATATGGTGAAACGGCGCGAAATCGAACCCCACCGAATCGCCGTGGTCGGCGCCAGCTTCGGCGGCTATTGGGCCACCAAGTTGGCCCACGTCGAACCCAAACGTCTGCGCGGTGTGGTCAATTGGGGCGGCGGCATTCACCACTTTTTCCAACCCGACTGGCAACAGCGCTCGCGCAACGCTGACTCTTACTTGTTTGATCTCATTGAGGCGCGGGCCAACTTGTTCGGCAAGAAGACAATGGATGAACTGAATCAAGTGATGCCGGCATTCTCTTTGTTAACTCAAGGTTGGTTGGATAAACCCAGCGCGCCCATGCTACTGGTCAACGGCAAAGAGGACAAACAAGTGCCGCTGGAAGATTTTTACCTCTTGCTGGAACACGGCTCTCCCAAGGCGATCCGTCTCTTTCCAGGCGGCCACATGGGAAATATTCCAGCTGTTTTTGAAACGGTCATCCCGTGGCTGCATCAAAAACTGGATAAACAAAAATGAGCCTTTATCAATTACAAAAACTCATTTACCACGTGAACCGTGATCCGTCTCAGCGTGAACGTTACCGACAAGATCCTGCCTCGTTCGTCAAAGGCTATGAGCTCACCGAAGAAGAAAAAAATGCTGCCGTTAACGTTGATGTGCGGAAACTCTACACCCTCGGGGTTCATTCTCTCCTCCTTCGACCCTTCAGCTTACTGCACAAAGTTTCCAATGAGGATTACGCTCAAGCTCTGGCGGGATTGGAGTAAACTATGCCATCGTTTTTGCCTGCGCCGCGAGCCACGCTCCGGGCATGACCGCGTGGACTGAAGCTGCTTCCAAGGAACAATCTGAAAAATTTCTTGGCTGCTACCGAAAGCTGGGCGAGATGCTTGTCGCCTCTAGACCCGACGTCCTAGTTGCGATCACTGTTGAGCACTGGACTAATTTCTTTCTTAACCATATGCCGGCTTTCTGCATCGGTCGCGCGGACCACTATGACGGGCCCGTCGAAGAGTGGCTGAGAATTCCCAAAGCGCGCGTCCCGGGCGATTCACAATTGAGCGCTGAAATGCTCGCCGCTTGTCTCGATGGTGGTTTTGATCCGACGTTCTCCGACGAACTCCTCTTTGACCACGCCACCATGTTGCCTTTGCATTTTCTAAATCCCAACATGGCTATTCCCGTGATACCCGTCATCATCAACACCCTGACGACGCCGATGCCGTCACCGAAACGATGCTTCGCTTTTGGTCAGTTTCTCGGACGAAAACTGGCAGGATCCGAGAAAAGCGTCGCCGTCGTTGCTACCGGCGGCCTGTCCCATTGGCCCGGTGAAGCCAAGCACGGAAAGATCAACATTCCCTTCGATCGAAAGTTTCTCGACACCCTGATCTCCGGCGACCATGCGAAGTTATCTGCTTACTCCCATGAAGAGATTAATGTCGAAGCCGGTTCCGGCGGCCACGAAATCAGAACATGGATCGCCCTCGCAGGAGCGCTTCCTGAATGGAGGGCGGAACTGCTCGCCTACGAACCCAGTGTCCCCTGGGCAACGGTTGCGCTTTGGTTGTCTTTCATCGTTCACAAGACGAAGGAACGCTCGCAGTTAGTAGATCACCGTAGCGTTGCAAATATGATGCGATACAAACAACGACAAAAGGCCGCTGCCATTCGCCCGCGGCCTTTTGTCGTTTCTTCGGATTTTTGAAGGGCCGACTTACGAGGTCACTTCCCACCAATTCTTGCTGATATCGCTGAAGATAAAGAACGCCCGCCCGTTTTCTTCCTGAAGATCCCATAGATCGTTAATTCCGATTTGCTTGCCGTTCGTGGAAAACTCTTTGTGCGCGTCGACAACTTCCTCCGGGGTTGCTACTTTTAGCGTGAAACGATTCACTGGCGACAAATAGTCACGGCGCGGCGTCGGCAACACGACGATGTACCAAGGTGTGTCAGCATGCTTGATATAACTAGACATGCGGCCGCCGCCGACGATCTTGAGCCCGAGCACCTCTTCGACAAAACGATCGTTGGTAGCTTTATCGTCGCAGTTTAGAGTGCCATGAGTCATTGCTTGTGGAATATAGCCACGCCCAGGAAATTTTTCGTCGCTCAGCGGCTCTTTCCAGTGCGGGGCAGCGATGGATCGGCCATGCTTTATCGCGGCGGGATTATAGTATTCGATTTCCAGGTCATTGCCCCCTGGTTCCTTGAAGTAAATCGAATAGGCATAGTGGGCTTCGTGGGGTTTGGTGACACTCTTGATTTTATATTGATCTTTGTGATCGGAAAGATATTCGTACGCTTTTGGGATCTCTTTGGAACTCCCCACACGGAAGCCGTAGTGATTGGTGTGCGGCTTGTTGGCGGCGTTAGGGCCTCCTTCATGCACAACCAAGCGCCACTCCGTATTGGGATGTTTCACGACTGCCTGTTTGTCTTTGCGTTCGACAACTTCTAAAGCCAGGAGCTCGGTAAAGATCGGCAGCGTCTCATCGAATGATCGACATTCGTAATGTCCTTCAGTTAGTCCAATCGGTTTTAGCATTGGTTTACTCCTCGAGTACAAGCTAACAACTCAAGCGATAATCTCTTATGATTATTAAGAAAACGGTCGACTCTTGTCAATTGCGCCGCGACATCCGAACTGAAGCTCCCGAATTCGTGTATTTGTCAAAAATTCTGCCACGAGTCTATGTTATGGCATTCGGTGGAATTCTACGTTTGAAAGTTCCTGTGCTGCGTTGTTAGACATGGTAACGTACCGGGCGGGAGGATAGCTTGCGAGCGTTCGCGTAGCAGCTTACCATAGGGCCTATCTTATGCGTTGTTATGTCATTGGAGATATCCATGGATGTCTTGACGAGTTACGCTACTTGGTCGAGGGTCTTCCTCTTGAATCCGGCGACCGACTGGTTTTTTTAGGCGACTATGTCGACCGGGGCCCGAACTCGAAGGGAGTATTGACGTATATTCTGCAATTGCAGAAACGTGATGATCTGGAGCTAATCTGCTTGAAAGGTAATCACGAAGACATGTTTTTGGCTTACCTAGGTTTTGCCGGGCAACACGGCGACATGTTCTTATACAATGGCGGCTACGCGACTCTCATCAGTTATGGAGTTAAGTCAAAGCAATCGTCGTTAAAAGAGATCGCTTCACAGATCTCATCAGAACACATCGAGTTTCTCAAAAGCTTGAGAATGCACTTCGTCATGGGGCGATTCATCTGTGTCCATGCCGGCATTAACCCTTCGAAGCCTCTAAGCAAGCAAACGGATACCGATCTTCTCTGGATTAGAGATGAATTTATTAACAATCCTCACCGCCTGCCCTACACAGTAATTTTCGGCCACACTCCTCGGAACACGGTGCTCTTCGATCTACCCTACAAGATCGGGCTTGATACCGGTCTGGTTTACGGCAACAAGCTTAGTTGTCTGGAGATCGTTGACAAAGTGCTCTATCAAATCGGTCGCGGACAAAAAGATATTCAGCGAATCATGACCGCAGATCACTGGCATTAGGTTTATCCGTTCCCGAAGCTTGATCTTTTTTTCAACCCGTCATACTTTACATTTTCACGTGGCGGTGTAGCTCAGTTGGTCAGAGCACGCGGCTCATATCCGCGGAGTCGACAGTTCGAGTCTGTCCACCGCCACCAAATTTTCCCTCTAAAACCCCCTGGTTTTTGAGCGGTTTTGCCAATTCTCCAACGATTCCCAAGTTGGCCAGTTGTGACATCTCAGGCCCGTTTGCAGCCATTGAATCGCATCCAAGATTTTCAACGGCTCTCTCATCCTATCTTCCACTGTCCGCGTGTACTTTGTTGTGTAGCCAAACTTGTATGCCGTATGAGCCTCATAGCAACATTGACATCATTCGACTTAGCTGCAATCTCAGTACAGAAAAAGTCTCTCAAGTTCTTGGGAGCAGGCGAATGCCGTCCTTAAATTTCTCTTTGCTGCATGCCTCAAATGCTTTCTCATAGATCAGGCCAGGATGTTGCCGTAAGTATTTCTTAATCGCTGTCTCTCGTTGGATTCTCTCAAAGAGTTTACGCCTACTATAGATTTTTTTTCCCCTTCTTTGCGGTGACCGGCCGGGGAATACATAGGCGGAATTAATGTCTCTATCTGCCGACTCGTATAGATCCTGCATCATCAAAGCCACAATACAGCAACTTGAAGAAGTCGGAGGTGGGATTTGCACCCTACCTACTGGGTCGAAATCGGCCAGAGTCTCAAATACTGAAAAGGCCTGGTCGCGGGCATCCTTCGCGGGGATAGAATCTCGCCATTCCCAAGGCCGCTGATCGGGATAAACTAGTATTTGAAAGCGTCGCAGCATCCCATCGTTTACCAGCGAGTGCGATGCTTGCTCAAGATAGCCTGTCAGCTTGTCTTCTACGAGTGCCGCAAGGAAGCAAGGCTCCCAATGGGGGTTCATCTCAAGAACAAAGAGCCTTTTGCCCTCGCGGGATTGCGGGACGTGTGGCGCAAGCCAGATGGTAGGAAAGTAGAAAGCTTCACCACCATCACGACTGAACGTAATGAGCTAATTGAGCCCATCCATAACCGGATGCCCGTAATCCTGCGCCCGGAAGACGAAGAGCAATGGCTTGACGTTGCCCGAACGACCTTCACCAAAGCCCGGTTACTCTTAAAACTCCTTCCCGCAGACCTGATGGACGCGCACGCCGTTTCACCAATCGTCAACTCAGCGAAGTATGATGAGCCGGAGTGCATCCAGCGGGTTTCAGATGACGAGATACCACACACGAGGCAGTGTCTCTGTTGTGACGATTACAGATAAAGTTGGGAAAAAGTGCGCCTCTGGGCCTCGCGTGCGTTAGATTATTGGGTATGGGGCCACTCGAACCGATCAGTAGAAGAAGGAGCGTATCCCCGAGCCTTCATGCAGCTATCGAAGACCTGCTGCTTGTTGTCACCGCCAGCAAAGGTAGCCTCACGCTCGCATTCGTACAAGTCGCGGTTGTAGTCGCGCTGACTTTGGGGCTCGTACCATCCGAGGGGATGCCGGGTAGCGCAGCTTGACAGAAATATCACCGCAACCACTAGTAGGCTTACGGCATTGGCCATACCCTGCATTTTACCAGCCTTGACTCGATGCGCTAGCTGGCGTTATAGGTTCGCCATTCTTGTACACCACACGATGATCGACGACGATAACCTCAAGCAACAGCTGCGAAACGATGCACTGTTTCAGCTATGCAAGTCACTAACAGACAAGCGCGACCTGGAGGCTTCATCCAGCTTCGAAGCCGTTGAATTGTCCTTAACCGATGTCTGTTGACAGCCACCTCATCAAGTTCTCGATCAAGAGTGGTTCCATGCGGCTGATTCTTAGAGTCGCCTGCGATCCGTCAGAAGGGTCTGGTTTGCTCGCCAATTTTCTCGTGCACAAAGTACCACGTTCGGGCTGGTGATGGTTATCTTCCGTCTCGATTATGCACCCGTTGGTTAGCAGCCTTGATACGACCTTCCCGGTAGATTCGGTTGTTGCCCGCCACCGAGGCGATTTCCCGTTCCAGACTACTCTTGACCTGCAGTGCCTGCACGACATAGCCGTCGAACTTGCTCAGCGCCTGCATAAAGTCTTCCTCGGAAGCGTTGAGCAGTTGTCCTCGCTCCCGGATCTGTTGTTGTGCTTCCTCTTGCAGCGCAAATATCTCCTTCTGTTTCGATTCGATCCGTAGGATGTGGAGTTTCTCTCTACTACCTCCGGATTGCCCAGAGGAAGTAGCGAGCATCCGATACTCGGTCTTCAATTCTTCGGCGAGTGAACCTATCTGGACCGACTCGGCGATAAGGCGATGGCAGGTGGTGATGAGATCTCTCAGTATTCCCCGACGATCGACTTTTTCGGCTTGTCTGACGGCCTCGTGCGCGGAAATCGCCGATCGATGGGCCGCACGGGCAGCCCAGAGACCTCCGGCTGCTGCCGTCAGTGCGGCTATTGCAGAAATCAGAGTGATGATGTCTTCTGAAAGCACTGTGTTACCGTAGCGATCACGTCCGATCGTTAACGCATTGCGCACAAAATATACCAAAAACGGTTGATTGTCGTTAAATGCATGTGAAGTTTTCAAGAATTGTTACTGATGAAAGCAACGTCGGTTAATTGGGTGGATTAGGCTTTGACTCAAAGCTTACCGGGCTGAGAGATGATAAAAAGGCGAGGGAGGTTATCCGAGAGAGCTAAAACGTGGTAGAGCACGTGCAGACAACGGGACAGTCAAATGAAACTAAGCGACGTACTATGTGGAACGGTATAGTCACTGGCTAGACGTGAAAACCGCAAGTGATGGCTAGCTACCTTAAAACAGAGGTGCAACGTGTCAGAGAACGAAACGGTGCTGTATCACAAAGAAAACGGGATCGCCCGGCTGGTCTTCAATAGACCGGAAGCTCTTAACGCTATGGACAAAGAGCTACTTCAGCGGTTGGCGTCCCTTCTTGACATCGCGAAGGCAGATGATGTGGTGAAAGCTGTGATAATTACTGCGGCAGGGGGAAAAGCGTTTTGCGCTGGAGCTGACATTAAGTTCCTGAGTCAGGCCTCACCCCTTGAGGTGCGGGAATTGGCTCGGATGGCCGTTTCCGTCAACCACAAGATTGAAACGCTGGGCAAAGTCGT
>Ga0081455_10000224_pt1 | contig 72966 bp, 108 predicted proteins | sample TabmetS3T2R1_FD_70207 | JGI IMG/M metagenome (GOLD analysis project Ga0081455, IMG submission 70207) | Tabebuia heterophylla rhizosphere microbial communities from the University of Puerto Rico - S3T2R1 | ecosystem: Host-associated > Plants > Roots > Rhizosphere ...
CTGTCCAAGCTCCGCAGCCTGATGCGCGAGATCTGGACGGACGACGAGGCAGCAAACTTCTCGGCAGCGCTCCTGCGGAACCATGCGATCCCCGGTGTGATCATCGCGCCGGGCGATGATGACTCGGAGTTCAGCCAGGAAGACGCTGATGCGCTGAAGATCAAGTACATGGGCCAGTTCAGCGACGATGGTCGCGGCGAGCCGATGGTTGTATCTGCGCCCATCAAGGTTGAGATGCTCTCGTTCTCCCCCGAGCAGATGAACCTTGTTGGGATGCGGCGTATTCCTGAGGAGCGCGTCTCCGCGATCTACGGAGTGAACGCGATCGTTGCGGGCCTGGGTGTCGGCCTGGAGCACTCGACTTTTCGCAACTACTCCGAGGCGCGTGCCGCTGCGTACGAGGAGTGCATCCTGCCGCTCCAGAAGCTGATCGCGGCTGAGTTGACGCGCTCACTCTTGCCGCTCTTTCCTGGTGCCGAAGACTTGCTGGTGCGCTTTGATGCATCCAAACTGTCGATCTTCCAGGAGAACGCGATGGTCCGGGCCAGGATGGCAAACATGCTGGTGACGGGCGGGTGGGTCACGGTCGGCGCTGGGATGCGGCTCATCGGTATGCCAGCCGACGAATCTTATGACTACTACCTGCGGCGTCGGCAGCAGCGAGCCGTACTCCTAGAGGATGCCGCGACCGATCAGCCGGAGGACAAGCCAGCGCTGCCGCCGGGCGTGCAGCCGACGCAGCCTACACAGGTACCGAACCCGCAGCAGGAAGAAGAGGCCCAGCAAGGTGGTGGGAAGCCAGCGGCGGTGGCAGCAGCATGAGCTTACATTTCCGTGTCATTGAGGTGCCGCTCCATCTGGTTACAGACGTGCTACCAATCGAGTGCTACCTCTCGTCTGACGAGGAGTCGGAGCGCACGCCACACGAGCGTGTCTGGCTGGAGATGCGCCATGCGCAGGGGCGCATCCTGATCGTCACGCCGGAGCGCATGCATGCCGAACCGATCTACGTGGCCCACTGCGTTTTCGATCAGTATGGGACATGGCATCTGACCTGGAAGGGACTGCGTAACCTCCCGTCGAAGGATGCCAAGCACATCGTGATCGAAGTGGATCGGCCCATAGGGCAAATGTCCCTGTACGAGGAGCCCGAGATGTGCTAGACTCGGGCTACCTGTAGCCCACCCCACCAGGACGGCGCGCGGACGAACCCCGCAGCGCCGTCCTTTTTTGTTGAGGAGCCGAGATGACGCGCACGATGAACGGAAAGACGCTCGAAGGTAAGCAACCTCGTAAGATCGTTCCGATCATCGACCTCAAGTCACTCGACAATCCCACTGGTGGTTTCTCTGGCTACGGGTCTGTCTTTGGCAACGTGGATTCCTATGACGATATCGTCGTCAAAGGCGCCTACACTGACACCCTACCGGACTTCCTGAAGAACGGCTTCGTCTCGGTCGGCCATATGTGGTCGGACTTGCCCGTTGCAACCTTCAAGGATGCCTATCAGGATGACACGGGATTGTTCGTCACTGCCGAGTTCCACTCCGATGAGTACAGTCAGCGTGCTCGACTGGTCACAACGGAGCGGATCGAGCGCGGGAAGGGCGTTGGCCTGTCGGTAGGCTTCTCCATCAAGAAGGGCGGAGCGTCCTGGGCGATGGATGAACAGGGACAGCATACGGGCATCCGCTTGCTCAACAGTCTGGACCTCTTCGAGGTTGCGCTCGTCAATATGCCGGCTAATCCGAAAACATGGGTCGATACGATCAAGAGTACAATACAGACTTGTGACGACCCTGCGTGCGGATGCCGACTCTCGGAATCTTCCCATGCTGGCTTGAAGTTCGCTGACCACGGTGAAGCGCTGCTTACAGAGCTTCGCGGGTTCACTCAGCGCGCCCAGGCGCTTGCTGCCAAGCGTGCAGAACAGCAGCGAACACTCAGTGAAGAGCACGTTGACCGGGTGACTGCACTCGCTACCGACCTACGATCCTGCGCAGATGTAGTTGAGGGACTACTGCTGAGTAAGGCCGTAGATACCGATAGCGAGACGCGCAACGCTGCCCTTCGTGAAATCGCTCGGTTCGAGATTCTGCGCGCTCAGACCCTGAGCGCTGCTGGAGCAACAGCATGAGTGTCACCCTGCTAAGCGAGAGCGAGGCAAAGGCTCGCTCTCTCGCAGATCTGAATGGCCTGCTCAAGTCACATGCAGACCATGTCAAGGATCTGATCGAGAAAGGCGGCGAAGCGCTCGATCTGAACGACGCGGAAGTCGTTGAGCTTCGCTCACACAATGACCAGATGACGCTCCTGGGCAAGGCGCGCGACGACAAGATGGAACTGCTCAAGATCGGGCAGCGCGCCACCGAGGAGATCGCCGGACAGAAGGACGTGTCACGAGTGCTGCCTCATCCGGCCGATGGCGGCACAGGTGGCAAGGGCGGCAGTTCGGCGCAGCGCACAGTGTTCAAGGGCATCGGCCAGCAGTTCATCGAGTCGGATGTCTTCAAGGGGTACCGACCGTCCGAGCGACGATCCCCGGCCATCGACCTGGATATTGGCGAGATCCTGTCGATGCGCTTCCAGGGGATTGAAGAGAAGACACTGATGGTGTCAACGGATGTTGCCGGGCTGATCCAGCCTGAAGCAATGTTCGGAGGACAGCCGCTGGAACTGCTCACACGTCGGCCGGTGGTTGCCGATCTCATTCCACAGGGTACGACGGGCTCGCCGTCGCTCCGGTACGTGGAAGAGACGCTGAACACCAACAATGCCGACTTCGTGGCCGAGGGCGGGACCAAGCCTGAGTCCGCACTCCAGTTCGCGGATCGCACCGCGACTGTGCGGAAGATCGCGACGGTCCTTCCGGTGACGGACGAGTTGTTTGCCGATGCGCCGGCCATGCGCTCGTACACCGAGGCTCGGCTACGACTGTTCATGGCCCTGCGCGAGGAATCCTCGCTGGTGTCCGGGACCGGTGTTGGCCTGGAGTATTACGGGCTGCTGAACGTGCCCGGCTCGCAGACCAAGGCCACGTCGAGCTACGGCGGCAACGTGCTGGACACGCTGTTCCAGGCGATGGTCGCCATTCAGGTGAACTCGTTCCTGGAGCCGTCCGGCGCGATCATGAACCCGCTCGACTGGGCGGACATCATCACGCTCAAGACGGCAGATGGCGTGTACATCTGGGGCCAGCCAAATGCTGCGCCCGGCCCGCAGCGTGTCTGGGGGATGCCGGTGGTTTCCACCCCGGTGATGCCGCAGAACACCGCCGTCGTGGCTGCGTTCAACTCGGCCATGCAGATCTTCCGCCGCGAGGGTGTCACCTTCTCGGTGTCCGATCAGCACAACGACTTCTTCATCACGAACAAGCTCATGCTTCGGGTCGAGGAGCGGCTGGCCTTCGTGATCTACCGCCCGAGCGGTGTGTGCATCGTCACTGGGGTGTAGTCCATGAACTACGTTCCTCGAACCAACATGGTTCCCGGCAGCGTCTCTCGGGTGAGTACGATGCCGGGCGCTCCGGTCACAGGTACAGCCGAAGTCCAGACGCTGACGAACAGCCATACGTCCGGGACGTACCGACTCGACTTCGGTGGGGGTGTCACAGCGCCGCTGGCCTACAATGCAGCGGCGGCTGCAATCCAGACTGCGCTGATCAACCTGCCGAATATCCCGACCGGCGGCGTGGTCGTGTCCGGTACTCTCCCTACCATCACGATCACGTTCGCCGCTGAGCTTGCCACTGGGCTGCAACCGCTGATCAAGATTGCCAACTCGACAATGGCAGGCGGTGCGGCCAGCGTCGCACGAACAACGCCGGGGGTTGCCCCGACGTTGCAGGGCGCACCGAAGGGGGCGCTCGCCACACGTTCCGACACGGGCGTGCTGATGAGCAATACCGGCACCCCCACCGCCCCGGTGTGGACGCCGACATGATGAGGGAAGAGCGGCTCGCTGCACTCAACTGTTACGACTGCGGCGCGCCGTTCGTTCCTGAACGTGGACGGTTTGCCTGCGCATCGGAATCCGGGTCGGGACTCACCATTCTCACGGAGGAAGAGCAGATGGCAGGAGAGCAGGTTGCCCTGACACGTCGGGTGTACCTGGATGAAGGGAAGAGCCAGGCCCTTCCGGCTGAGCCGAAGGAAGATGGCCCTATCGCTGCATGGCTGTACGGCGCGGCTGGCGCGCTGAAGTCTCGACTTGAGGCCGAGGGGCTTGGGCTCAAGGAAGGCGAGGATTTCGAGGAGCCACAGAACGCACGCGAGGGGCTTGCGGCAGTAGATCGCCAGCGGCGTGCGGAGATGGCGCGTTCCGATGCCACGATGATCGAGCCGCTGCCGATCCAAACTTCTTCGACTCCTGAGCGGCGGGAGTTCGACCGGAAGACTGGCGGCGAACTGGCGATCGAAGAGGATGCGTCCTCGGTTGATCAGGCCGATGCAACGGTTACGACATCTGATGCCGGGCCAACTCCCGCAACATCAACGGCGCCAAAGGCGTCATCGATCAGCAGCCCGAACCCGATGCCAACAAGTGGAGGCGGCGCTACGCCGGCCTAAGATGCCCCAGTATGTGACGCCCGCAGAGCTAGCTGCGCATCTCAACATGATGACTACGCCGAATCCGACGCAGACACAGATGTTGACTGATGCCATCGAAGCAGCTTCCAAGCAGATTGACGGGCTCTGCGGGCGCACATTCGAGGCGACCCCCGAAGTGCGGTACTTCACCGCGCTTACGCCAACGATTGTGGAGGTTGGGTATCCCTCTACGATCATTGCCATTGATCTGGATGACTTCAACGACTACAGCTACGGAACACCACTTGTCGATACCGACTATTTCCTGACCGATACGCGCGGGCGCCGCTACTTGCAACTGAAAAGCACAGCGTTTAGCACTTTGCCATTGACATTGAATGCCATCCGAATCAACGCGGTCTTTGGCGAGACGAGTGTACCGCCTGACATCAAGATGGCGACCAAGCTTCAGTCGGCACGCTTGTGGAAGCGTAAAGACGCGGTCTTTGGCGAGATCGCGGGCGAGGTTGGCTACATGCGCATCCGTGACTGGTTCGACATGGATGCCAGAGAGATCCTGAAGAATGGCGGCTGGATTGCTCCACGCCGACTGGTGATCTCCTGATGCCCGCATTTGGCCCCGAAGGCTCGCTACGAGTTGAAGTCCAGGTCAACACCGGCGACATCGCTTCGCTACGGCGCAAGCTGCACGGATTGCCGACCGTGATCAACTCCAGCTTGATTCAGCGTGCACGCGACATGTCGAGCCAAGCAGTCACCGAACTGAACAGGAGTGCGCCGGTCGGTGAGGGTGATCCCTGGCGGCGAGGAAACCCGCCGTTGTCGCAGTCACATCATGCGCAGGTGATCAATGCCTACTACGCGGTGGTCTGGAGCGAGGCGCCACATGCGCTGTTCATCGTGACTGGCTTCACGCCACACATGCCACCGGCCGAAGCATGGACAGGAGAGCCGCGCGAGGGCTACCCGAAGCGACTCGCAGTGCTTCGTAATCAGACGCCTCAAGCACCACGCGACTACTTCACACCTGTTGTGGATGGTATGGCGCGATATAACGAACGGACACGCAACGACCTGGAGAAGCGCGTAGACGCGCAACTGAAGTCATGAACCTGATGGACGTACGCGAAGCCATTGTAGCAATCCTGATGGAAGGGCTCGGCGGTATGTGGCAGGGCTACCCCTACATGATTGATCAGTTCGCGGCCCCTGCGTTCTTCGTTGCCGATCCTATTGCCTGGGATTACTCCCGCACGATGGATCGAGGGGTGAGCGTCACGCTCCCGATTCGCTTTGCGCTTCCGCGCGCAGATGAGCAAAGCGCACAAGAGATGATTGCCGCGCTGATGTCTACTGATCCTGGTTCACCGTATGACATCCTCGATGCGAATGTCAGCCTGAATGACACGGTGGATTCATCGCGGGTTGCCAGGGCGGGCAGGATCGCTTCATATCGCACTGGCGGCGGGGATCTCTACCTCGGCTTCGAGTTGGAACTGGAGATCGAAGCATGATGTACACCGGCGAGCGGCTGGTTCCTGACCGGTTCGGTGTGGGCGAACGCATCATGATCGAGCACATCGACCGCTATCGGTTTGCCACGCAGGTGATCTCAACCTGGGGGCAAGGGACGAAGCATACGAACCAACTTGACATACTGGATGCGCCCTGTGGTGTTGGTTATGGTGCCGCACTACTTGGCGAGCAACTGCAAGCCACGGTTGTCGGCATTGATAACGATCAGCAGACAATCGATCATGCCCGACGCTTCTACTACTCGATCCCGAAGATAGAATTCCATCGCTTCGATCTCGATGAAGACCAACTCGATATCGGCGCCTATGATGTCGTCGTGTGCTTCGAGGGCATCGAGCATGTGCAGAAGCAAGACGTGGTTGCCAGGAAGCTGTGCCGAAGCCTTCGTTCACCCGGACTGATTCTTGTGTCAACGCCGCGACGTGATGGTCCCGGTGCAGGCTCGGCATTCCACACCCGAGAGCTTATGCGTGAGGAGTTGTACGGGCTCTTTGCGCCGTACCTTGTTGAAGCGCAGATGTACGGCCAGGACTTGCGAGTCGCAGATCGCGCAGCAGATGCCGATCCACGCTACTTCGTGCTCGTGGGCAAGGTATGAAACTGCTCGTAGTTCAGCCGGGTGCGTCATATTCCACGGCGGATGTCTTTGATGGGCTCATCCGTCAATGGCAGATGCTGGGACACGAGGTAGTGCGCTACAACCTTGATGCGCGTATCTCCCGTGCTGATTCCTGGCTGAAATTCAACTACGAGAAGGCCACGCAAGAAGGCTTCGCCGTCGAGCAGCCGTCGATACAGGACACCACGTACCTCGCCTCGGCAGAAGCTGTCCTCATGGCACTTCGCCATCTCCCAGATTGGGTCGTCATCATCTCCGGGATGTATTTCCATCAGGATGCGATGATCATGCTCAAACGGGCGCGTCAGAACGTCGCGCTCATCCTGACTGAGTCCCCCTACGATGACGAGCCACAGATGCGCGTGCTGCCGTACGCTGACATCGTCTTCGTCAATGAGAAATACTCTGTCGAAGAGTTCTCGAAGGTACACCGTAAGGTGTTCTATCTTCCTCATGCGTACGACCCTTCAAAACATCTTCTTCTAGACGATGAAGAGGACGACGTGCCTGCCCATGATGTCGTCTTCGTCGGCACGGGATTCCGCGAGCGCATTGAGCTACTGGCTCAGATCGATTGGGAAGGGATAGACCTCGGCTTGTATGGCTCGTACGAACTGCTGGATGACATGCCTGACGCGGCTGAGCGATTACGACCTTTCATCAAAGGTGGCATTGTTGAGAATCGCCGGACGGCATCCCTCTACCGAAAGGCGAAGATCGGCTTGAACTTCCATCGTACATCGAAGGGGTTCGGCCTGGATGTAGGGCACATCGCACAGGCGTATTCGTTGAATCCACGCATGTATGAGCTTGCGGCAAACGGATGCTTCGTGATCTCGGACTACCGTCCTGAGATCACCGATGTGTTTGGGGATCTAGTTCCAACCTTCTCGGGCGCGCGCGAAGCGGAGACGTTGATCCGTCGATGGCTGAGAGATGAGGACGGAAGACAAGCAGTCTCTTCCAAACTCCTTGACGCTGTCGCTCAGCACACCTTCACGGCGAGAGCCGCGCAGGTGTCGCGTACCCTGATGGCCGAAGGAGCACAAGAGTGGCACGGTATCATGGACGCAAAGGCACCGTCTACGTCTCCACCTCGGGGACGGGTGATGCAAGCTCCGTTGTCTCTCTCAACGCCTGGACGCTAGACCAGACGACCGACAAGACGGAGGTTACCTCGTTCCTTGACGCGAACAAGGTCTACGTGCAGGGCCTGAAGGACGTGTCGGGTACCCTTGGTGGCTTCTGGGACGATTCCGAAGAGAAGCTGTTCCAGGCAGCGGACTCTGCGGACGGCAACAAGATGTATCTCTACCCGTCTGTGGATGCAGCCACGCGGTACTGGTACGGTCCGTCCTGGCTTGATGCGTCGATCAACGTTGGCGTGGGCGATGCCATCAGCATCTCCGCGAACTTCTCAGCCAACGGCTCGTGGGGACGCTACTAAGCCTCGTCGGATGGGTTGTACTCAGCGTGGCACTTCGCTACGCTGAGTACATCCTGCTGTGCTGAGGCGGCGTTATGCCAAACGCCTTGCGCGTTGAAGGCAATTCGGGAGCACTCCTGGTTGGCGGCAAGTGGATGGGGCAGCTCCTTCACTGGAAGATGGAGCAGATCGGAGGAGGACGCTACGCCTTCGAGGCAGACCGAGTACAGCTTGACGAGGTGTACTGGCCGTTTCGCGACCGTAACGCGCCGGTAACCGTTGAGCTACTCTTTCGACGTTCCACGATGCGGTTCCGTGTTATGCTCAGCAACGAGTCGCCTCTAAGCGGGGAGGCGACCCTCGACGCCAACGTGGCAGAGGAACAAGGGGGGTTCTGGTGACATCACCAGTGTCAGGCACCGTTCTACGCTCTGACCGAGCGATGGTCGATACCGATTATGTCGATCTGTTTGCCAGCGACGAACTGGTGCCGTTCCCGATCCCTGACACGCCGTTTACCTGCATGCTGCTGCGCGAGTTGGACTGGGGTGACCAGCAAGAGCTAGAAGCCGCTGCACTGCGCGGACTTCAGCGTGCCGACCTCGAAGCAGCCATCGCTGGCAATTCGACGCTCCTGCTTGACATCAGCCGGCAGCGCTTCCTGACGCTGGCGTTGCGCATCAAGAAGTGGAACGTCACGCGCCGCGACGCCTCGACGGGCGAACTGCGCCCGGTCCGTCTCCCTGAGCACGTCCAGGAGCGGATCATGGTCATGAAGAAGCTTCGCCCCAAGTGGGCGCGAGCGATCCTCACGAAGATTGAGGAGCTTGACCGCGAGAACAACGAGGCTGAGCCAGACATGCCGCAACTGATTGCGCCGCAGCCTGACGAGGATCGGGAACCCCCAAAAGCTACGCAGAATGGCGTCATCGAAGGGCAGAGCGTAATGTCGTCCTCTGCAAGTTCATGGGTTGGTCCTACCGGGAATTGATGGAGACGCCTACGTCGGTGGTGAAGGCAATCCTTCGCTCGATGGTTGAGGCGTCCAATGACGCGCAGCTACGCGCGATGATGCGATGACGGACATACGAGTGTGGTGCTCTACCTGTGGCGAGTCGTTCGGCCTGATGGGAAGCGAGAAGCAGGCCGAGATCATCGACGCTCATTACCAGACGTGCACGGCATACCTGCACGGCGAAGGGCTGAAGAAAGAGCGACCCATCGCGTTCTCGACGGCGACGGAAGAAGAGGTGAGCAATGGCAGTGCTTACCAGCCGAGGTCGCAAGCGTCTTAGTTCGGGTAAGTTTGCGCTTCCTGGCAGGCGCTATCCGATACATGACAGAGCACATGCCAGAAATGCTCTCGCCAGAGTTGCGCAGCACGGTACGGCCAGCGAGAAAGCCAGGGTACGCGCGGCGGTCAAACGTCGTTTCCCTAGCATCGGTAAGAGCAAGAAGAGCACATCGCGGCGGAAGAGGAAGCGCTAGAACACGCGGCCCTCTCGTCGCCAGTGACAAATACGGCAGACCGAGATAAGGTTCGAGAGACGATTGGCGACTTTGTAGTCGCCATTGAACGAACGATACGGAATGAGATGATGCACGTCGAGACGGGGCTGATACTGGACCCGCCCACAGTCTCGGCACGTGTACTTGTCCCGCTTCCGTGCCGCGTCTGCCTGTCGCTGCCAGTTCGGCCCTCGATCAACGGGCTTGAAGCGAGCGTATTTCCGTCGCCGCTTACGCCGGGTCTTCGTGACCATAAGCCATTTCTAGCACGGTTGGACCGTGCGTGCAAGAGCCACGATGGCTAGCATCAGCACTGCCGAGCTTCGCATCCTGATCACCGCGCAGGACTACGCTTCGGCGCAGCTTGCTCGAACCGTGTCGGGGTTCAATAGCCTTGCACAAAAGGCAACCATGACCGGGTCGCAGATGACGCGGGCATTCACGCTGCCTGCGGGCGTCATCGGCGGCAGCATCATCAAGGAAGCTGCCGACTTCGAGCAGACCCTGGACGTGCTGGTCAACACGACACGCGAGGCTGGCAACAATGTGCAGGATGCCGCCAATGGCTTCGGTGATGCTGAAACGCGCATGGCAGCGTTCCGTAAAGAAGCCCTGGCACTCGGCGCCGACCTGAACATCCCGGCTACATCGGCATCGGATGCGGCACGGGCAATGGATGAGCTTGCCAAGGCGGGACTCAGTGCTACACAGGTGCTGGCTGCGGCAAGAGGTACGGTCCAGCTTGCCGCAGCAATGAACGTCGATGAAGCCAAAGCCGCGGACCTGATGTCAGCGGCGCTCAAAGCGTTCAGGCTTCCTGGCGAAGATGCGGTGCGCGTCACGAACATGATCGCGCGTGCCACCGAAGTCTCGCGCGCGAAGTTCGATGACTTCGCCATTGGCATTCGCCAGGGTGCTGCGGCTTTCGCTGTGACGGGGCGTCCGCTCGAAGAGTTCCTGGGGATGATCGGCATCCTGGTGGACCGAGGCGTCTCCGGCGGTGTGGCAGCCACGAGTCTGCGTCGTGCCGTTTCGGCTGTCGCGGCGCCAACCGCGAAAGCGACGGCCACGATGGAGAAGTATGGCGTCTCGCTCTTCGATGCAGAAGGGAAGATGAAGTCGTGGCCTGACATCATCGATCACCTGAGTGAGAGCTTCAAGGATCTCAACCCGCAGGAAACGTTCGCGGCCATCAAGAACATCTTCGGGCAGGAGGGATTCAAGTCCATTGCGCCGCTGATCGAGTTTAGTCGGCAGCAAAAGGAAGCGATGGATGAACTCAATGCATCCTTTGAAGCCGGTGAGATCAGTCAGGAAGAGTACGCGGCTGCGCAAGCACGTCTTGCCGAACAGGGCAAGAAGACCACTGATGAGTTACGCGCGAACATCGAGAGTATCAAAAACTCCGATGCCGCTGCCAAGATCACCGAGGCTCGCACGAAAGGGCTGAACGGCGCCATCGACGGACTTGTCTCGTCGTTCCAGACGATGGCAATCGTTATCGGTACGCCGTTCCTGCAACGGCTCAACAACTTAGCAAGAGGCTTTGCTGAGCTTATCACCAAATTCGGTGAGTTCATGTCCGCAAACCCACGGCTGCTGGAGTTTGTGGCGACCTTCGGCACAGTCATTGCGGCTGTTGGCCCGGCCCTATTGATCTTCGGGCGACTGCTCACGCTCATCGGCGCGCTTGCCACACCGTTTGGACTGGCAACTGCGGCTATCGCAACGTTCGCCGCCGCGTGGTCGATCAACCTAGGTAACGTCCAGGGGATCACGCACGACGCGCTTGGCGGCGTTGTCAAGATCATGGCTGGCCTTGGCGAGCGTTTGCGCGAGTGGGGCGCAGAGAACGAGCCGCTTGGCGAAATGATCGGGAAAGTCCTCTCAGGAATCGGCGGCATTGCACAGGGATTCCAATTCGCTATTCAAGGCAATATGGAAGCAGCCAAGAAAGCATGGTCCGATGCACTTGGTGACTTTGGTAAAGCAGGCGAAATCGCACTACAACAAGTTGATCAGTTCGTCGGTGGCATCCTGGATAAGATCGGGGAGCTTACCGGGATTGATGTCAGCGGCGCAACCACCGCGATTGACAAGCTTGCCACGCTGCTGGGGATTGACACGTCAGACTCGGTCGATGGGCTCACGCGGCTGTGGCAGATCCTCGATCGACTCGGGCAGCTTTCTCTCGGCGGGCTGACAACCATCTGGAACACGCTGAAGGAGCTAGGTTCGCTGACTTTTAGCGGGCTGGATAAGTTCCTGGACTTCAGCGCGAAGTTGTCGGGCATGACTTTCTCGGCTCCTGACCTTAGTCCGTTCGACAAGTTCAAGGAGCTTGCGCTGGCCGATTTCGGGCCTCTGGTTGATCTGCTTGCACGACTACAGCGGTTCACGTTCTCGGCGCCAGATCTCTCCACGCTTGACAAGCTCAAGGAGCTTGGTGAGTTCAACTGGAACGAACTGAAGGACTTCTTCAACAACCTTATGGTGGCGCTCCCTAAACTGAATATCCCCGGGGACTTCGCCAGGGCGCTAGAGAACATCCGCGTGGCGTTGGAGGGGATTGCCGACCTTCTCAGCAGCAAGCCGATCCAGTGGGAGAAAGCAACACCGCCACCCGATGCCGGGCAGCGTGCGCGACAGTATGCGGCTGACCTGAAGTTCCTCTCTGCCACACTGGTGACGACAACGGGCGCATTTGCTGAGTCCATCAACATGGTCCGTGGTTTTGTGATCATGGCGGATTCGTTGATGCGGGTGCTGCCACTACTCGGACAAGCAGCCAAGGATGTCCTCACGGGCACCGAGCGAGTTGGCGCTGATAGCCCGCTGTTCCAGGCTCGCGAGATCATGCAAGAATCGAACCGGCAACTCGCTGAGCTTGGCTCGCAGAATGACGCAGCCAAGAAGCGCACGCAGGATGCCTGGGACGAATACTTCAACTTCATCAAACAGGGTGGCATCGACACGGCCAATGAGGTCGCCGCTGCGCAGCAGAAGACCACCCAGGCTGTGGACGGCACGTCCGAAGCGGTCAAAGCAGCGACGGTAGACCTGGGCGAGTCGTTCGCGGATATTCCTGCGCAGACCGATGAGATGGCGACAGCCATTGAGCAGGGATTGGCGCCGATCCCTGCGGCGGTCACCGATACGCTCGATCCTGTTGCGCAACAGGTCACCGAGGTATCGGCAGAAGCCGCGCAGGCAATGGTCGATCAGCTTGCGTCGTTGCCTGCGAATGTCAGCCAAGCGACGGGCGACATCATTACGACCATCGATCAAGTGCAGCCGCAAGCTCAAGAGTCAGGTACCGGCCTTGGGCAAGCGGTGATCGACGGTATTAGTGCAGCGTTGTCGTTGACAGCAACGCCAGCATTTGCCGAAGAACTACCTACACAGATTCAGGCCGTCGAAGCCCCTGCGCACGAGGCCGGGACGGCTGTTGGTACGGCAGTCGTCACCGGGCTGGAAGAAGGTGTCAAGCCAGCCGACACCGCGCTAGCACCGCTCTCCACATCCGTCGAGCAGTCGATGAACACGACGCTGGCAACGGTACAGTCGAGCGGTGCGCAGATCATCGCATCGTTCACAACGACGTTCCAGCAGATCGTGGCTGCGGTGACGGCTGCGATGGCCCAGGTGACTGCAACGATCACTACGTCAGCCCAGCAGCAGGTTGCTGCGATGCAGGCGGCGGGTGCGCAGATCCTGGCGTCGGCTCAGGCGACATGGCAGGCGATCCTGGCGTCTGCAACCAGTACGTGGGCGACGATCACGCAGACGGTCGTTACGAGCGCGAACCAGACCCAGGCTGCGGTGGTCGCGGCTGGGCAGCAGATGACCGTCGCCATCAACGCGGCCGGCAATTCGATGATCGCAGCCATGAGCAACGCGATGAGCGGCATGGTGAGCGCAGCAACGAGCGGGATCGCCCAGGTAATCAGCGCGGTGTCAGGGCAGGCTGCGGCGGCAGCGTCGGCGGGCGCATCCATCGGTAACTCGATCGCGAGCGGCCTGTCAAGCGCGATCCAGGCTGGTGCTGCACGGGCTGCGAGCGCGGCGGCTGCTGCCGTCAACGCGGCGATCAGCGCGGCGCGCGCGGCAGCGGACGCCCACTCGCCGTCGCGCAAGATGACCCAGCTTGGTACTGACATGATCGACGGGCTCGCCAACGCGCTCTCGCAGGGGCAGTCGCGGGTGGCTGATGCCGTCAAGATCATCATCAAAGAGGCCCTGGCCGCGAACATCGACCCGATGGTCGCGCTCGCGCTTGCCAAAGCTGAGTCCTCGTTGAACGCGCGCGCGCGCGGGGATTCCGGGCACTCGGTCGGCCTGTTTCAGCTACATGACGCGGGCCAGGGCGCCGGGATGTCGGTTGCTGCGCGCGAAGACCCTACAACGAACGCGCGAAAGTTCCTTCAGTCGCACTCGCAGTTGTTTGCACAACTGAAGGGACAGATCAAAGACACCACCGAGCTAGTGCGCCAGTTCGGTGTGGCAGCGGAGCAGCCAGCCGATCAGACCGGTGCGGCGTACGTGGCGGCGTACCAGCAGATTCAGCAGCAGATCCGTGATGCTGGCGGCTCGATTGCGGACTTGGTTGACAACCAGGATGCATTCAACACGGCGCTGGGCGAATCCGTCGATACCACTGCATCACTGACGCCACTGCTAGAACGACAACTCGCCCTCAAGGAGCAATCTGCTGCGCTCGACGTAAAGATGCTGGCAGGGCAACAGAACCTTGAGCGCATCAACAGAGCTATTCAGCAGGTTGAAGAAGGCAGCATTGAACAGCGGCTAGCAGCGATGCAGGGCAGTCGCCAGGACAATGCGTACCTTCAGCAGGAGTTGCAACTCAAACTACAACTGCTCAAGGCCCAGCGCGATGCAGGGGTAGATTCCAAGGGCAAGCCGAGAGAGACGCAGGAGATTGCCGACATCAAGGCCGCGCTTGATCTCCTGAAGGATCAGCGCGAAGAGATCTCGCTCAATGCGGCGCTAACCAAGGCTGAGAACGAAGCGCGTTCGATGGGGCTCAAGGAGCAAGCATTGCTCCAGGGCGAAGCGCTGCGTCCACTCCAGAATCAGCAATTCCTACTCCAGCAGCAACTGGCACAGATCGACGCGCTCAATGCGGCGTGGCAAGCGGCGCAAGCGACGATCCAGAACAACAACAGCGCTGAGACGGCTGCGCGCCGCGAAGTCATCGCGACGATGCGCGAGCAAGCGGGGGCGAATACCAACATCGTCTCTGCTGGTCAGGCTGCGCTCACCGAGATGCGCAACTCGGGCAGGATCACCCAGCAAGAGTTCGAGCGCTACATGGGCATCCTGCAACAGTTCGGGCAGGTTGCCGTTGCATCGACCAATCAGGCTGCAACAGGCATCACGACGATTGCGACCGCATCGACGAATGCGCAGACAGCGATCGTCAACACTGGCGCCGCGCTGACAACCACCGGGCAAGAGATGCAAGCTGTTGGGCAGGCCGGCGCGCAAGCAGGGCAGGTGTTGGCGACGAATGCCACGCAAGGGCTGACACAGTTCGCCAATGAAGCGGCGGTTGCGGCGCAGAATGCCGTCAACTCGGTGATCAACGTCCTGCTGAACAGCGGTGGCGCAGCCTATGAGGCTGGGCGTACACTGGGCAATAACGTTGGCGCTGGCCTGACTGATGGCATCGTAGAATCGGGCAACGCTGCCATCGACGCAGCGATTCAGGTTGCCAATGCGGTGATCGAAGCGATGCGCGGCCCGCAGGGCTTCGATGCGCACTCTCCTGCCCGTAAGTCGTACTTCATCGGTCAGGACGTGATGGCGGGCCTCATCAAGGGGCTCAACGATCCGACCATCGGTGAGGATGTCAAGAAGCGCATTCAGCAGTACATCGACATGGCCGAGCGGTATCGCAAGCTGATCCCCGAGGCCATCGACAACGAGATGCGCATCATCGAGACGCGCATCGATCAGGCCAAGGCGCTTCTTGGCATCCTCGACCTTGAGATGCGCATGAAAGAGGCTCAGCGTGCCGCCGAGGATGCGCGACGTGGAAGCCTCACCGATCAGATCAGGCTCCTGGACATTGAGCGCGACAAAAACGAGTTGCGACTCAAGGAGCTTGACCATGCCAAGAAGCTGACCGCAGCCCAGCGCGACGTTGAAGCAACCGAGCGGGCAATCCAGGAGATTGTGGAAGGCACGCTCGCGGAGCGCATCGCAGCGCTACAAGTTGAGCAGCAGCAGAACATCCTGAAGCGTCAACAGCTTGTGCTCCAGCAGCAGATGGCTGTTCTGAGCGCAGCGGTGCATAAAACTGAGCGCGAGATCCAGGAGACGCAGGATGGCTCGATTGCCACACAGGAGCATCTGCTCGATCTCGACTATCAGCGCGGGCTGATCCGTCAGCAAGAGTTGATGCATGCCAATGAACTGTTGGACGCCCAGAATGCTGTGGCCGATACCGAGCGGATTATTCGTGATCTGGAACGCGGCACACTGGCCGAGCGACAGGCCGAGATCACGCTCGACCATAAGAAGAATCTGCTCTCCAAGGAGCGCATTCAGATCGAGGCGCGCCTGCGGCAGATTCACGAGGCGGGCATCGCCAAGGACATCGCCGCGTTCTCGGGCCAGGGCTTGCAGGTTGTTGATCCGTCCGACGCCACGCAGCAAGAAGTCAACGCGCTCCACAACCGACTGGCGGTCATCGAGGATCAGAACGAACTCCTGACCGACGAGGGCGAGATTCGTCGGCTCAATGGGCAGATCGCATCCTATGAGTATCGGCTCCAGCTTGAGGCGCAGCGTGATTCGGTTGATGTACTCGAACATCAAAACGAACTGCTCGAACGCCAGAGTCAGCGACTCCAAAATGAGAGCGAACTAGTCAAGCTCAACGGCGAGCTAGCTTCGCACTACTTGCAGGTGCGGCTGCTCCATGAGCAGGCTGCGCTCAAGACGTTGCAGGATCAGATCGACGCCATCGAAGCGCAGAACGATGCGCTCGATCTTGCTGCGCAGCTTCGTGCTGTTGATGCCGCTATCGCATCGAATGCGCTGAAGATCCAGCTTGAGCAGCAGAAGGAAGCGCTGAAGGTACTCGAACAGCAGCAGCAAGTTTACGACGACCAGAACCAGGCACTCGATGAGGAAGCCGAGCGCATCCGCATCAACAACGAGCTTCGCGCCCATCAGTACGCAGTGGAAGCGGTCGTCCTGGAAGATGAGCATCGCCAGCAGCAGCGCATCATTGACGATCTGGATCGTCAATACGAAGCGCTCAACCGCCAGAAGCAGGTGTACGATGCAATTCTCCGTGCGGTTGACTACTTGCATGACCATCTACTGGACATCGGCATTCTGGAAGACCCCTTCGCACAGCCGACGCACGAGCCTACGCCGCATGAAACGCCCGGTGGCAGCGGAGGTGGGCGATCAGGCGGCTCAGCGGGTGGTGCCGCTCGTGCGGGCGGTGCGGTGGCTGCGGCGGGTGAAGCCATTGGCAAGTCGATGAAGGATGCCGGGGCAGAAACCGAGAAGTTCGTCGGGAATGCCCAGGCTGCATTGGCTCGCCTCAAGCCGGTCGTAACCGATGCTGCAACCACGGCAACAACCGCACTGGCTGGCACAGCAACAGCCGGGCATCAGATCGCCATTGAACTGGGCGACATCGGGAGCCGCGATTTCAAGGTGAATGTGGATGGCACGACCATTCGCGAAGCCCAGACGACCGCTGGCTACTTGATGGACACGACTGGCGAGCTTGCCTCACAGACGTACGACATCAAAGTCAACGACCAGACCGTGCGCGTCTCCGGCGAGCAAGCCATCGCACTGCGCGAGTCCATCGAAGGGGTGGCTGATCCCGTTTCACTGAACGTCAACGGTCAGCAAGTCACGCTGACTGGGGCCGAGGTTGCCATACTCCGCGATCAACTAGCGTACGTCAACAGCGAACGGGTGACCCTATCGGTCGAGGATCAGGCCGTCAAGGATGCCGAGATGGGTGTCTCGCTGGTGACTGATGCGATCACCACGCTAGATGGCACTACGGCTGCGCCAGCGGTTGTGCCCGAGGTAGACACCGCGCCTATCGAAGAGATGGTCACGGAGGCAGAAACCGAGCGCGTGATGGCGGTCGCCTCCGAGGTTGACACCGCTGCCGTCGATGATGTGGTGGCTGTCGTGGAGGCCGACCATACGCTGGCTGCTGCCACCGAAGTAGATACTGCTGCGGTCGATACGACCATAGCAACGATCACCGACGATCACACGCTGCCATCTACGACGACGGTTGATACCGCAGCGGTTGACTCTACGCTGGCGACGGTGGAAGCAAATCACGATCTACCGGCCACGACGGTGGTGGATCGAGCCACGCTCGACACTGCGGTGACGGTGGCAACGACGAACCATCCGATGCCGATGAACACCGTCGTGACTCAGGATACGATGAACACGACGATCTCCACGGCGGCGACCGTGCATCCGGTCAACATGAATACCGTGGTGACTCAGGAGACGCTGGATGCGGCCATTGCGCTGGGTGAAGAACCCCACCCGCTGAACATGAACACCGTCGTCGTGCTGACCGAAATGGAAGCTGCGATCACCGAAGCTGACGCCCAGCATCCGCTCAACATGGAAACCATCGTCGTACTGGATGAGATGGAGGCAGCCATTGCCGAGGCTGTTGCTCAGCATCCGCTCAACATGGAAACCATCGTCGTACTGGATGAGATGGAAGCTGCCATTTCTGAGGCTGATGCACAACATCCGCTGAACATGGAGACGGTCGTCGTCCTCGAAGAGATGCAGGCCGCCATCGACGAAGCGGCAGCAGACCATGATCTCAACATCACAACGGTAGTCGAGCGAGCCGACCTCGACACCGCCATCGAAGACGTGGAAGCCGGCTATGATCTGGCAATTACCACACAGGTTGAACGCGGCGATCTTGACTCTGCCATCTCGGATGCCGAGAAAAGCTACGACCTTGCCGTCAAAGTCAAGGTTGAGGATGACGATCTCCAAGATGTGCTGGACGATCTTGATGAAGACCAGGAACTGAGCGTTGCCATCAAGATGGAGCGCGACGAGCTAGACGATGTCCTGGAAGAGATCAAGAAGAAGCACACCATGAAGGTCGAGGTTGAGAAGACCGGTGGCGGCGGGGAAGGCGAGGGTCATGCCACCGGCGGTGTGGTGCAGAGCGGTCGCGCTATCACCGTGGGTGAGTTTGGTCGCGAGACATTCGTGCCCTGGACAAAGGGCTATATTATGCCTCATCAGTTGACTGAACGGCTGATGGATGCCAATCGCGCACGGCAGATGCTTGCACCTGCGATGCCCGGTAGGCCGAACCAGCAGTCTACGGTGAACAACTTCAACGTAACCTACACAGCAGTGGAACAAAAGAAGAAGGGCGAGGCTGACATCAATCAGGTGCTCAGAGATACGGTCATGCTGCTGAGCATCGGAGGCTCCTGATGCCGGTGCCCACACAGATTGACGAATACTTCACGTTCTTTCATCCTGTCACGAAGGCGGGATTGGACCTGAACGATAGCGTCAACTACCGCGTGTTGCAACACGACGGGCTAAGCGGGATTGGCGATTTCGAGCACCTTGCGGTTGGGGTGCCGGAACTCCAGGGACAGTATTGGTACGATGTCAAACTTGATGCCAAAGTTGTCACGCTAGATATGCGTATCATTGCGCGGACATTCATCGACCTCGAAAATAAGAAGCGTCAGTTGATGGACTACTTCAACCCGCTGGCCGTCGATCCCAAGCGCGGGCTTGTGCCGATTCTGCGCGTGCGGCAAGCCAATGGCGCAGAGCTTCAGATGAACTGCGTGCTGCACGAGTCGGCGCCATTGCCGACACAGCAGAACATTGGGCAGTTCAACGCGCGCTACCTATTCCGCTTCCGTACAATAGCCGAGCCGTACATGTATGAGGCGCAGCCCCAGGAGATCATCTACTTCATCGGGGCAGCGCCAGGGTTCAGGGTGCCATTCCGCTTGCCGTTGCGCGTGGGCGCCGGGGGTGTCTATCAACGTCCCGTGCTCAACAACGACGGACATGCACCCTCACCCGTGTACATCGACATCGAAGGGCCATGCGCATCGCCGATCATCGTCAACGAGACGACGAATCGGACGATAGCTTTCGAGAACGTAGGCGCACCGCTGACGATTGATGCTGGGCAGCATCTCATCATCGACACTGATCCCTTCCGCCAGAGAGTCGAAGTCGATGGCACCCCCGTGTGGCAGACGCTATCCAGTGCGGAGTTCTGGCAGGTAGAAGTTGGGTATAACCAACTGCGCATCGAGATGACGGGGACGGGAGATGTCACCCGTATGACGATCCACTGGGCACGACGATACCTGGGGATGTAGGGGGCTACGATGCCGGAGGATAGCCGATTCTTTGAGGGACGCGACCACAGCGAGGCCGAGGTCGCGGAAGTCTTTCAGGACTTCTCTGAAGACGGTATCTACCAGCATGCCGATCAGCGCCTCGCCGTCTCCGCTCCGGGCGGGCTCGTCGTCAACGTTGCGGCCGGGCGCGCCATCGTACAGGGGTTCTGGTATCGCCTGCCTGTTGCCACAGGTGTACCGATCCCATTCAACAACACTGCGTCGATTCGATATGACCGTGTTGTGCTTCGGCTAGAGCGTGGACCGAATCGCGTTATCCTTGGTCTGCGACTTGGCGCACCGGGTGGCGGTATCCCTGCGCTCGAACGTGCCATCGGCGGGAACTGGGAGCTGTCGCTTGGCTGGGTGCGTAGCGGGCCAAGCGTCACAAATATCACCGCGAGCGACATCGGGGATGAGCGGAGCTATGCCAGCGTCTGTGGCTATGCAAACCGCTCCGGCTACATTGGCGCTCCTGCGCTCGATGGGCTCCCAAGTTTCGCCGGGTTCTTCGGGGACTCGAATACAGGCTTCCAGAACTACGCCGAAGACGGCATCAATATCATGACCGGCGGCAAAGCGATGGCGACGATCCATTCGAGCGTCGTCTATTTTGGATCGTATAACACGCCGGTGATCATTCGCGCAGGAGGCCCAGCCGGCGCTGGCTATGAGCGCATCTACGTCGATGGGACATATATCCTGATTGGACGAGATGGCAGTGGCGGGAGTACCGGACCGAGTCAGATTGAGCTTGGCACATCCAAATCAGTGACGGCGATCTCGTACGGGCACACGGGCGCAACGTACGCAACACACTACATCTATGGGTCTGTCAGCTTTACGCCGCCCCAGACGAACTACTACCTTCCGTTCTACTATACGGAGGGGTACTACACGGGCATTGCCTTCCGTAACAACGGGTACTACAACCGCGAAGCATACATCCTCTTGAACGGCGGTCTTGGCGGGCAAGGCGACCTGTCGATCTACACCTCAGGCCCGTGGTCAAACCGCCTGATCTTTGGCGTGCAGGGCGCAGGGAAGATGATCATCGGGCCGAACTCGTTTGCCTTCGGGAATCAGGTCGGGCGGAACTCCGCATACAACTTCCAGGCGCAGTACAACCACCCCGACTGGGGGATTCGACTATTCCATACGAACCAGTCACATCATCTCGACTGGTATCCCGATGATACGGGTCGGCATGTCTGGGGGATCAACAACACGCCGCAAATGTGGCTGATGACGGGCGGTGTCTTCACGATCGGCTGGGCGCCTAAAGACAGCGGGTTCAACTTCCAGCAGCAGTACAACCATCCGTTCTGGGGCATTCGCATCTGGCACACCAATGCCGTGCATGCCTTAGATTACTACGCAGATGACAGCGGGCGTCACACCTGGGGGATCAACGGCGTTCCGCAGATGTGGTTGTTCACGCAAGGGCAGTTCACTATTGGTGGGCCTGCGCCGAAGGGTGCCGGGTTCAACTTCCAGCAGGCATCGAACTTCTCCTACTATGGTCTGCGCGTGTTCCACACGAATGGGTCGTGGCACAACGACTTCTATACAGACGATGCCGGTCGCCTGCGAGTGGGCTTCAACGATGCGCCCAAGTTCGCAATGGCCGCAGACGGCAAGATTACGCTGGGGCCAACGCCGACTGATGTGGCGATGCTGCACATTCCTGCGCAGTTCGCGGATGGCGAGTCGAACGGCATTCGGTTCACCGCTGGGGGTGCGGCCGGGCGTGTTTGGGTTCACAGCAATGGGATGTTCCATCTCGGGAGTGCCACATGCTACGTAATCGTGCAGCATTCTCCGTTGGCGTTCACCCCCGGCACAGCAAGCAACGTCGAACTGGGAACGACGACGCTTCCCTGGAATAACCTCTACATCGCTGCGCAGGGGTATAAGGCCGGTGGTGGCTCCTGGGCTGCACTGTCCGATGAGCGCATGAAGCTCTCGGAGTCGATCCGTCCTTTCACCGATGGGATCGACCGCTTGATGCAGTTCGAGCCTATCTGGTTCCGGTACAGCGGCGAGTACAATGTCGCGGCCACAGAGCGTGACTACGTCGGCTTCTCCGCGCAGCGGATGCTCCAGGTCGCGCCAGAGATGGTCGAGACGCTGTCGATGAAGCGCAACGATGATACCGACGAGGAAGATGTGTATGCCGTTGATACCAGTCCGCTGATCTTCATGCTCCTGAATGCCGTGAAGGACATCGAGACGCGACTGCGGGCATTGGAGGGGAGAGCCTAATGGCCGATCTGCGCGAGGTCATCATCGGGAACATCCGCTTTACGATCATGGCAGGCCCAGATCCCGATGACCGGCAAGTCTCGGTCATGGGCAATGCCACGATCTTCGACCAGAACCTGAATCAGACCCGTGTGTATGTCGGTGATCTTACGTCGAAGATGACGAACGCAGATTATCAGATGTGCCAGGGACTCGTTGACAGGTTCATACAGGGCGTGATGCTTGAATACAACATCACCGCTGCAAACATCGCGGAGGGCGGTGACATCCTAGATGCGCAGGGACAGCCACAGAGCACACCGCAGGGTCAAGCCGCGCCTCAGTCGTTCATGCCGATGGAGGGCGTTGCGCCAATGACAACATCGGCACCGGCGCCGCCCCCATCGAACCCCGGCGGCGGTGCAATTGGTGTGCCTTCGACACCCGAGCCGTCCGCGCCTGTTTCCACCGATACTGGCGACGGTGAGTTCATCCCGCAAATGCCATAGGAGAGGACACCGTATGACTGCGAATCGTCATCCACATGCAACCGTTGATGGCACGTTCATCCCGCAGGACACGCCCACGGAGCCGCCGCCCACGGAGATCAGTGAAGCCGACATGGAGTTGCTGCTGGCATTCCAGCAGGATCTTCAGGCGGCACAGCGGGCCTATGCCACGCTGATGAACCAGTATGCTGGCCGCTACCAATTGCGCGAGGGTGATCGCATCGAGATGAGCCGCTCGATCACGCGGAGGGACGATGGCAAACGCGCCTAGTATCAGCACGGCGGCACGCAATGTTGCCTGTGATGCCGTCGTTGACATGTGCGATGCCGGGAATGAAGCTGCCCAGCTTCGCATCTACTCTGGGCCGAAGCCGGTGACGGTGGATGCTGGACTCTCAGGTAATACACTGCTGGCCCAGTTGACGATGTCCGATCCAGCCTTTGGGTCGGCTACGAACGGGCAGGCTATCGCCGGTGCCATCGTCTCCGATGCCGCAGCAGATGCATCGGGGACTGCCACGTTCTTCCGCGTTGGGTCGGTGGACAGCGGCGCGTTCACGCCGGTAATTCAGGGCGAGGTAGGCACCGTGGGCTCCGACCTCAACCTGAACTCAACCGCGATTACCATCGGCGGAACGGTGGCGGTAAGCTCGCTGACGTATACGCAGGCACCGGTGCCGCCTGGGCCGTAGGAGGCTAGGATGGTCGTTGTCGCAAAGCTGTACGGCAAGGTCTTCCTCTCTGCCTTCAACAAAGAGATCGATCTTGTCGATGACAACATCGCGTGTACGTTGCACGCCGCCGCGTACACGCCCGATCAGGATACCCATCAGTATGTGTCATCGCTAACCAATGAAGTACCCGCATCGGGCGGATACTCAACAGGCGGGCAGAATCTCGCCAATGACACGCTGACGTATACCGCTGCGACCAACGTCATCATGTATGACGCAGACGATGTCGTCTGGCCCGGCTCCACGATCACCGCCAGGACAGCGGTCGTCTCGGATCGCACGCCGGGCACCGCTGCGGCACAGCCGTTGATTTGCTACCAGCAGAGCGACGTGGACATCGTCTCCAGCGGAGGCGAGTTCAGGGTCGCCTGGAATGCCAGCGGCATCTTCACGGTCACCGTTTCGTAGGGAGTCCACATGGAGCAGGATGACACTGCGGTTGCCGAGCTTGAAGCGCTCCTGGCGATTCCCGGCGCGCTGAAGATCATCACCAATGAACCGAATCCCGATGCGCCCGACAATGCCGATTTACGACTGCCATCATCGTTCGTCTGCCATGACGTAACGGGCATCACCGGACCGGATGAGCGGGGGCGGTATCTGGCTTCCTCAGCAGAGGGTGATTGGACGTTGGGCTATCCCTCTGCACTGCTGTCGCGACTGCGGCAGTGGAGGAGTGGCTAATGGCCGACAACATCAAAGTGCTCGCGGCCACGGGCGTCTCCGATCCGCCGGTTGCAACCGATGAGGTGACCATCAATGGCACCCCCGTGCATGTCCAGCGGATCAAGCAAGGCTGGGGCGTCGATGGTACCTGGAATGAGACTGCGGATACCGATGGGATTCGCTTTCCTGTGGGTGGCGCGCAGATCGGCGCGATCAATGAATCGGCCCCAGCATCAGACATCGCGAATAGCGGCCTGAATGGGCGGCTGCAACGCATCGCACAGAGACTGACGAGCCTGATCGCACTCTTGCCCGCAGCCCTTACGGCAGCAGGCGGGCTCAAGACTGGAACGGTGGAATCCACGCTCGTCTGTAGTGTTGCGGCAGGTGCGCAGGTAGCTGCCAACGGCATCGATCTGGCAGGGATCAGGACATGGGGCGTCATCGTCCCCACGACATTCGATGGTGCGGCGATTGGCTTCTCGGTATCCGACACGCTCACTGGAGCGTACTTTCCTGCGTACGACATCACCAATACGATGGTGACCATCCCGGTCGGTCCCGGCCGGTATTACGACGTGCCCGGTGAGGTGATGGCGGCGCGCTTCCTCAAGATCACGACCGACGTGAATCAGACCGGCACGTCCACTGACTTCATTGTGATCGCCAAGTCATGACCGGGAAGCGACATGTAGCCGAACGTAGCCTCAGCTTGCTTCAGGCTGGCGGGGTCGCCAATCGGGGGATGGCGACGAGCACAGGCGCCAGCATGGCGATGCAGCAAGCCTCGGGCGGCATGCTGGCGGCGGGCATCGCCGTCCGGACGGCCAGCCGGATCGTCGCCGCGTCGAACGCTTCCACACTGATGAAGGCGATGGCCGACGCGGTCTGTGACGGCACCGCCGACGAGGTGGAGATCAATGCGGCCCTGACCGCGCTGGGCTGGCTTGGGGGCCGCGTGCTGCTGTCTGAGGGCACGTTCACGCTGGCTGCGCCGATCATCATGAATGCCGACAAGCAGACGCTCGCCGGGATGGGGCTGGGCGCGACCACGCTTGCAGCGAAGAACGCGGCCGGCACCCCGCTCGACGTGGCGATCATCCAGATCTCAGGCGCCATAGCCGAGCTTCGCGACCTGACGGTCGATGGCAACAAGGCGAACAACGCCACGCTCACACACATGATGCTGGTGAGCATGGCATCGCTTAGCGGGAGCGCCTATGTTCAGCGCGTGCGGTTGATCAATAGCGCAGGCACCGGCATGATGGTTGCCAACACCGTACAGAGCGCTGTTGTGCGTGACTGCCTGATTGAAAGCAATGCCAATGGCGGCATGATCTGCCGATCAGCGTATGCATGCACTCTCGTCGTTTCCGGCTGCACAGCCAAGAACAATTCGCAGTACGGATTCCTCTGTGATAACGGCTCGGTGATACTCTCCGACTGTCAGGCACTTAGCAGCGGTGCCTATGGCTTCGATGTCGCGACAGATGCCGCCGTGATCGTACAGAACTGTCATGCGCAGGGGAATACCTGCGGCTTTCGCGCAGGAGCCGCAAGCGTACTCGCGCAGTTCCAGGACTGCCGTGCGATCTCCAATACTACTTTAGGATTCCTCTCAGACACCGGTGCAACACGGCCCATGTTCATCGGCTGCACCGCGCAAGGTACGGGAACAGGGACCGGCTTTGCTAGTAACGGCAATGACGATCTGATAGTCGGCTGTCATTCAGCGAGTCACGCCAACGGATTTAGCCACAACAGCACCGGGCGGATGCAGGCCGTTGGATGCCAGAGCATCGCGAATACCGATCGCATCTTTGATGTCACGAACGGGCAGGCGCAGATCCAGGGATGCTACGGTGTCAGCAGTGCTGCGAGTTCTGGCTACGCCATTGTGATGCAGACGGCCGGCAGTAATCACATGGTGGATGGCTGCCGTATTCGATCCTGGGGTGCGGACGGTATTCTCTGTGTCGTTCCCAATGTGCAGATCACGAACAATTACACGTCAGATGTCGGGCTCGCAATGAATGGGACGTATCGACATATCGTCACTGGTGGCAATCGAAGCTTCATCCACGGGAATGTCATGCGCGATCCAGGCTCGGGCAATCGCCCGGCCTATGGCATTTACGTCACTTCGGACTCAACCAACAGCTACGTCGGTGTGAACGAGATCGCCGGCACCGGCACGGTTAGCTCGTTCCTGGATCAGGGCGTCAATACCAGGCAGACTGTCAAGCAGCAGTTGCTATACAATCAGGCCATTGATAGCGCGGCAGGTGCGCTGACGGCTAACACCTGGACGAACATTCATAACCCCGTCTCGTTCCGCGTCGATTCGCCTACCAGCGTGGTTGAGATTACCGTTCGAGGCTGCGCGCTGGTCGGTATCGGTGGGAGCCATCTCAACTCACGCCTTGCCGTTGACGCAGCAGCCACCCCGATCTATCGGAACTTGGGCGGCGATATGGCGCAAGGCAACGGCTATTCTAACGTCCTGGCTGGCGGCGGGCAGTGCGTCAGGTACACGGGGCTTGCTGTCGGGACGCACACCGTCTCAGTACAGGCACGCTGCCAGACATCAGTCAGCCTGTACTGCCGCTCAGCATCGTATCCGAATAACGAGATGCTCGTCGTGCAGGCAATGGAGTACCAGCGCTAATGGAGATGTACCGCGTCAAGCAGCCTGTTAGCGTGATCGCCCCCGGTGGCGTAGCCGACCGTCTCGCCGGTACGTCCGATGGCCTTGTCATGCAGATGCAGCAGGCTGCGCTAGCAGCATTAGCCCCAGGAGCTATTGCCGGGCGTGCAGTCACGCTGATGGTTGCAGCTTCCAATGCCTCTACGGCGATGCGCAATGCGGCTGACTACCGCTGCGACGGTACCGCCGATGATGTGGAGATCAACGCTGCACTGGCAGCGATTGCCACAACGGGCGGGGTTGTGCTGCTGTCCGAAGGGACGTTCACACTGGCAGCGTCAGTCCAGTTGAACGCCGCTGGGCAGACGCTGGCAGGCTCGGGCATGGCAAGCACGTTACTGCGCATGGTGAATAGCGCATCAACCATCAACTGGCTGGTGCAGATCACGCAGAGCTACGGTGTCGTCTGCGACCTGACCGTTGACGGAAATAAAGCCAACAATAGCTCGTCGTTCACCAGTGGTATTGGTCTTAGCGGACTGACTGCGCCGTTCATCCAGCGTGTCAGCGTGATCAACTGCACGAGCATCGGCATTGAATGCACAACGACGATTGCCAATGGGCTGATCCGTGACTCTAACGCGCAAGACTGCGACAGGGAGGGCTATTCGATCCAGGCATCAAGCGGACAGCCTTTCATCATTTCCGGCTGTACCTCGCAGGGGAATGGGCTCGCAGGTTTCACGCTGAGTGCCGGACCGATCGACCTCAGCGATTGCCAAGCGCTAAACATCATCACAGCGCTGAGTGCTGCCTATGGGTTCAACATCCCGTTTGCGTCTACGGCTATCGTCACGATGACGAACTGCATGGCCCAGAACTGTGCCTCATATGGGTTCTTCGTCTCTGGCACGACCGCTCGGGCTCGCTATACGGCATGCCGTTCCATCAACAATACAACATACGGCTTCTACACAGCCGGTATCCAGGTGCAGCATATCGGCTGTGTGGCAGTCAGTACCTATGGGTATGGCTTCTGGAATAACTCAGCGGCAGCAGACGCGCTGTACGAGGGGTGCTCGGCCATCGGTAATTTCAACTCCGGCTTCTACCATCAGTCGAGCAGCGCGAGCTACGTGGGATGTCGGGCCATCGACAATAGCACGGCCGGGTTCGATCTCCAGGGGGGTACAGCGCTCGTCAAGGGTTGTTTCATCTACGGGCAGGCCGGCTCCGACTACGGCATCAACATGGCGCAGGGTACCCGTCATGTGCTGCATGCCAATCGCATTCAGAACATGGGGCGTAGCGGCATCCTCTCGGCTACTGTCAACGATGCCCAGATTACGAACAACAACATCTCCGATATCAGTCTTGCAACGAACGCTGGCTACTACCACGTAGAGGTACGGGGCGCCCGCGTGCACATCGCTGGCAACATGCTGCGTGATCCAGCGGCAGGGAATCGCCCGTCGTACGGCATCAATATCACCGGCTCCGCAGCGAACTGCTTACTGGGTTACAACGATACCTCCGGTGTCGGGGTAAATGGCGAGATCATCGATCAGAGTAGCTCGACGCGGCGCATCGTTGAGCTTCAGCTTGACTATGCGCCAACCGCCGATCAGACCACGATCCTGATGTCGTCAGCGGTAACATGGTACGACTTCATCCCGGCCCAAACCTTCCGCGTAGACTCGAAGAACAGTCTGATCGTGATCGCCTGTCGCGGCATGTTGATGGGCGGCTACAACGGCGGCACCGGCGCTACGCAGGTGAAATGCCGATTGGCGGTTGATGGTGGTACGTACTACCAGTATGGCGGGAATACCACCGATGATGGTTTCACGAATCAGAATGTGCTGGCCGGGGGCAATCCCGTTGTCATCTCTGGGCTCTCTGTTGGTACTCATACCGTCAAGCTTCAGACATATTCCACCACGGCGAATACCAACGTGTACTGCCGCTCTTCTAGCCAGCTTGACATGGAGACGTTCGGCATGCAGGTCACGGAGTTCTCTCGATGACTGCCAAGCGCTTCCAGGCGAGGCGTCCGGTGCGCTTGCTGGCTGCTGGCGGGACGGCTAACCGGGTGGTTGCCACAACCGATGGTGTCACGCTCACGATGCAGCAAGTCGCCAGTAGCATGGTCATGCCAACTGGACGAGCTACCACGCTGAACGTTGCAGCCAACAATGCTACAGCGCTCGTCAAGTCGTTGGCCGACTACGTCTGTGATGGCGTCGCTGATGAGGTGCAGATCAACGCGGCCTGCGCCTCACTGCCAGCGGCCGGCGGCGCCGTGGTGCTCTCCGAAGGGACGTTCACACTGGCGTCGCCCATCTATATGGGCTCGGGCGGCAAGCGTACGCTACGCGGCATGGGTATGCAAGCCACGTTGCTTCAGGTTGTCAATAACGGCGGAAGCAACGTGAACGGCGGCATGATCCAGATGGAAGGAGGCTACTCGGAAGTCTCCGACCTGACGCTCGACGGGAATCGCGCCAATAACGCTGCGCAGACCCAGATGATTGGCATCTATGTGCCGCCCGTCGCCAATCCGTCGATCCAGCGTTGTCGAGTTGTCAACAGCGCCCACAACGGCATCACGGTGTGGAACGTCGCAGAGAACGGCGTGATCCGCGATTGCCTCATCGAGAACTCGGAAGGGCTCAGCATCTACCTGTACTGTGCGAGCGGTCAGCCGTTCGTCGTCTCCGGCTGCACAACCAAGGGCGGCTCGCTGGGCTACTACCTGGATGGCGGTGCAATCGAACTGTCGAACTGCGAGGCACTAAACGCGACCTATCAAGGTTTTGGGATCTACGCAAACGCCAGTGCATCGCTCAGCCAGTGTAGGGCGCAGTCTTGTGGCGCCGAAGGCTTCTATGTCAACGCCGCCGTGCGTGCACACCTCGCGAGTTGTCGGGCGGTAAGCTGTGTCAACGCTGGCTTCTACACCGATGGCACCCAGGCGCAGTTCATCGGCTGTGTTGCTACGGACACAAGCGGCAATGGACATGGCTTCCTGAGCACGACCGGTGCGCTCCAGACCTTCTACAGCGGCTGCGTCTCTGGGCCGGGTAACGTGGGTGATGGCTTCCGACATGCCAATGTAGATGCCTCGACGTATATTGGCTGCCGCGTTGTGAGCGCTGCGGCGAGTGGATTTCAGGCCACAAACGGGAACATTCACGTTTATGATTGCACCGTTATTGGCGCTGGCTCCTCTAGCGTACATGGTGTAGCGCTCAATGGTGGGTCGCGTCATGTTATCGAAGGCTCACGCATCGAGAGCATGGGCCAACATGGGATCGTCGTAAGCTCAGGCGTACTCGAAAGCCAGATCATCAACAACTCGATCTACAACATCAGCCTGCTGACGAACAATGGCTATTGGGGCATCATTGCCGATGCCAACACGACCTTTGTGTACGGCAACACCGTACGTGATGGCACCGGCAATAGGCCCTATGGCGGTATAGCAACTGGCGGGAACTCCACGGGGACATACTTCGGCCATAACGATGTGTATGGCGCGGGAGTTAGTGCCGAGATACTGGACACAGGCGTGACCTCACGACAGCCAGTCAAGACCCAGCTTGCGTACACCTTTTCGGCTGATCTGTTCAACGCCACAGCGGTGACGGCAAACGTGTGGTACAACGCTGGGCCATCACATACCTTCCGAGTTGACTCATCTCGTGACATCATCGATCTTTCAGCCCAGATCTACATACTGGTAGGCGGCAATAACGCATCTCCGGCCTGGATGATCGCGCGCATGGTGCTCGATGGCTCCATTGTCTATCCATATGGCGCAGGCATCCAAGAAAATGCGAACGTCTGGCAGAATCCTTTTGCCGGCGGCGCCTCGGTGAAGCTCACCGGGCTGAGCGTCGGTAACCACACCGTCGTGTGGCAGTTCCAGCCGGCTATCAATGAGCTTGCATATCTGCGTGCAGCCTACGAGCATTACTACGCACAGGTACTGGAGTACGCCCGATGACATCGCCGCCAGTTCCACCGGCGCAGCAGGCGCAAGTACGTATCATCGACCGTCTCGTGCTCGCTGTGGGATTATTTCCTGCGGGCAGCCCCGATCCTGACACCATTGAGATCGTGGATCTTGACGAAGAAGCATGGGCCGAATTCCAGGCCGCACCACCGGGCGATAAGTACCTTGCTGAAGACGGCACGCTGACGGTCGTCCCGCCGCCGCCGCCGCCATTGCGCTATGAAGCGACGACGCAAGTCAACGCCACGCTGCGGACGACGAACGACACCCCAACCGAGATCTACCGCTACGCATGTGGACAGAATCGTACCTACACCGGCGCGCTGATCTTCCAGGCGGTCAACCCGACGAACTGGGCTACCCGTAGCAACGGCATGCGCTACGCCTTCAAACGGGTGACGGCCGGCGCCGTGCTGATCGGTGAGGCTCCGGTCTTCGCCATTGACGAGTCGGGCTCGGCATCCTGGAACGTCGAGGCCATCGTCAGCGGGAACGACTTCATTGTCCGCGTGATCGGTGGGCGCACCAATACCGTGGACTGGCTGGTCACCGGCGATATCCAGGTCTACGTGCCGGCGGGATTCTAAATGCTGCTGCTCTTCTGGCGCGGCCTACCAGCCCTCGTTGCCGCTGAGACGGCAACGGCGACGGCGACTGCCATCCCCGCCGGGCTCCAGGTCAGCGCGAGCTTCGCCGCGCCCACAGCAGTCGCTACCGCCCAGGCGCTGCCGATCCGCAGCCCGAGCGCGCGCTTTGACGCAGAGGCTGCTACAGCCTCTGGGAGCGCCGTAGCAGGGGCTCTCACCACCCGGGTGGATCTTAGTGGTCAGACGGCCCTGGCGAGCGCTACCGCCCCCGGAGCAGCGCTCAGCGCAGGCGCCGTCGTAGGAGCACCGACTGCAACAGCGACGGTCCGTGCAGAGATCGCCAGCATGGGGGCGATCTCCTACCTCACCGCCCAGACGGCTACTGCCGTCGCCGCCGCGCCCGCCCCCGAGATCGGCATCTATGCCACACTCGTCGCCCTGGCGGCAAGCGGCAGCGCCACCGCGATAGTCGCCGTACTACTCGCCGGACAGACGTTCAACGCCCAGCTTGCATTTGCGATTGCACAGGCGTTTCCCGTTCAATATGTCATCGGGGGTGTCGGCAGTATCTTGATCCCTGCGCCGCAGCTTAGCGGCGAAGGATTCATACCACTTACTGGTGCAGGCGATATCGTCATTCCGCCGCCGATCCTGCAAGGGACGGCGTTTTTTGCGCACAACCTTGGCGCCGGCGGTGTGGTCATCCCTCCGCCGATTCTCAGCGGCGATGGCACCCATACGATTCACGGTAATGGTGCTATCGTTATCCCGCCGCCGATACTCAGCGGCGAGGGCGCCACTCCCGTTGAAGGTGCTGGCAACATTACCATCGGCGCGCCGCGACTCAGCGGTGCTGGCACCATCGACTATCGCGGCACAGGTGGCGTGGTCATTCTGCCGCCACTGCTATCAGGCTCAGGCCAGCTTGGCTACACAGGCACAGGCGCTATCGTCATCCCGCCACCGATACTTACTGGCCTGGCGCCGTCTCCAACACTGCCGCCGCCCCCGCCGCCCGTTCCGTCTGATATCCACATCATCGAATGTTTCGATATCAATGGGGTGCTCCTTGGTCGTATACAGCCGATTCGACGGGCCAAGTTCACGATGGTCGAGAATGATATCGGTGACTTCGAGATCGAGCTACCCTGGATCTACGATGATCTGATCAATATTTTGCAGACGAGAAACCGCATCGAATACACCATCAAGGGTATCAAAGTGTTCGGCGGCTACATCATGAAGCGCGACTTCAAGCAGACGGGCCGCTACTCGATGGTGACGCTCTCGGGGCCAGGGTACAATGGGATCTTGGCGAAGCGCATCCTGATTCCGCCGGCCACGCAAGAGTTCGATGTCTACACGAATGTCCGTGCCGATGATCTGATGAAACGGATCGTACGTCGCCATCTTGGTGACCTTGCGCCTGCCGCCCGACAAGTCCCTGCGTTCACCGTCGATGTGGAGCACAGTGCATCATCGGTCGTTGCTAACTACAATGGCCGCTATGAAACGGTGATCGATGCCCTAAAGAGCATCGCGAAGCAAGCCACTGACACGCGCTTCCTAGTGATGAAGGCGCCTAATGGCACGTTGCAGTTCCGTACCTACGTTCCGATCATCGGCGTGGAGCATGGTATTGGCACGCCCGATACTGTGCTGTTTGACACGGCGGGCGGCAACGTCCTTGACGTAGAGTATGTCGAAGATGGCACAAGCCTGAGCAACTACATCATCGGTGGCGGTACCGGCGATGGCGCCTCTCGACTGATCCGGGAGGGATTCAACACGCAGTCCATTGACGATTGGGGTAGGCTGGAAGAGTTCCTGGATACGAGCGCAAAGACGAGCCCCGAGCTTGATGTGGAGATCCTGAAGAAGCTCGATGAGGTGTCGCGCGCCGGTCCCTCGCTGAGCTTCACGGTTGGGCGCGCTGGGCGCTATGAATTCCCCGTAGACTTCCAGTTCGGTGATCGAGTCTCTGCCATCTGGAAGGAAGCCGGATTGACGTTGACCGATGTGATCAGCGGGATTACCATGACGCTGGAGGAAAATGAAGGCTTCCAGATCGAGATGAGCGTTGGTCAGCCAAATCTCTTCCGTCTTGCGCCAGGGCGTGCAATCGCACGCTTCATCCGAGCGATGCGCGGAGAGGTTGGGCTCATGCAGCGCCATTAGGAGAAAGTATGAGCGAGCAGCGTGAAGAGCTTCCGGAATGGACCCGGCAGAGAACTCCTGAACGGACACGCGACCGTCACGACGCGCAGACCTCACAGCAGGTACCGGAGCATGCCGAGATTGCTCCTGCTGGAGGAGATAAACACCATGCAACGCAGGAGGAGGAGACGGATGGCAACTAACGTTGCGCCACGCGCATACTACTTGACACCGAAGTTCTGGGTCTTGCTCTTCGGGATTCTCCTGATGGTGATCTCGTTCTTCGCAGAGCCGATCCCCAGACTGTTCGATGTTGGTATCACCGTGGCTTGGACATCGCTACTGGTGCCATAGGATGCAGATCGTGGGCGACTGCGGGCAAGAGATCTGGGTTACCGGGGTGAAAGGCTACATCCGCATGGAGTATCCACACGAGGTGGAGATCAAGGTCACAGATGCCAAGGGGGAATACACCAAGCATCTGGAGATCCATGATACCGAGCGCGATCCTGAGGTTGTCGCTCGCAAGATCGTCGGCAAGGTTGTGGAGCGGTTCCCCGGCAAGGTGCGGCCTATCGAGTATGACCTCTAAAGGCACATAGCTCGTCGCACACCGCGCGCAATAGCACGTCCCATCGGGATCGGCACCGCGTTGCCAATAGCCCGGAATTTACCGGCTCTCGTGAATGGCATGTCGCGACAGAAGTCGCGCGGCAAGCCCTGAAGCTCGCACGCCTCTTCGATGGAATAGGCATGGCGGCGTAGCAGGCCGCTGCCTTGCCCACCGAGCACTGCATGTGCGGCAGCGCCGCGCGCAAGCAAGGCAAGATCCAGCGGGAGACGCGCGCCATCTCGCGTGCCAAACGAGAATCGCCGGGTGCGATGCTGTCTGGCTCCGAAGCCAAGCACATCCCCGAATCGTCGGTTGTTGACGATGACGTTATCCAAGAGGTATCCGGGGATGTCCGGCAGGGGCGCTTGTGGGACGTTCTCCATGATGAACCAGGACGGCTGACCCTCGATCACAACCCGCTCGAACTCGGGGATCATGTTGCCGAACTTCGGCTGGCGTCCGTTCTGGCGCACCATGAATGACAGGACGCTGAACGTCTGGCAGGGCGGGCCACCGATGATGCCGTCGAAACGCCCAGGCGGGATGTGGAAGCGCGCGACATCGCCGCCCCAGAGCGGATCGGGGCCGCGCACGACACAGAAGCCCTCTAGCTCAAACGCCGTGTCAAGCAAGCCGATGCCAGGGAACAAGCTGAGCACAACTTGATCGGCTATCGGCACGAGACTTGCTTTCTGCGCAGCATGAAGACTGCCCTATGGTATCTGATCTGGCTGGCGCTGGGGAGCCCTAAGACGACGGCTTCCTCAGGGCGAGCAAGGCGCCGATCAGCGGCACGATCTCGCAGCCGTCCTGGTGCACAATTTGCTGAGCGAAGTCACCGAATGCGCCGCAACTCGTACAGGTGAGGACTGCCTCGCCGGTTCTTTCCTTCGTCACGCGATAGAGAAATGCGTCGTGGTCAATGAGTGATTGCGCAGCCACAATTACCCGCTCATATTCAGGCGAGGGGTTCGCCAAAACGTCCGGGGTCACAACCTCGCAGCATGCAAGGCAGAAAATCAGCGTCTTCTCCGGCAGCTTATCCACACCGTAGTATTCGGGTGGCCCGTCTGGCATGGGCCTACCATCGCTGCGCATACCGATGAGGATGCGCCCGATGATGGTCTGCACAAGGATCAGGTCTTCGCCTTCTTCGCAGAAAGGACAGATCACGAGCGCCATGATCGCTCCTTAGAACGGGGCTTCTGCCGCAATCGCTTCGAGCGTTAGTTGCCACTCGCCTTCAGTGCATGGCTTTCGCCGCATCAACACGGCGAACTTCCATTTCGGTTCGTCGCACTTGATGGACGACTTGACGACCTCGAAGCCGACAACCTCTGTCTGCTTTACAATGCCCCAGACTTCCGCGACGGTATCGACCATCTGCTCAGGATCGAACGGATCGCTTTCGATGGTGACCGACTCGTGGATCTTCATACCTCAAGCGCCTCATCGAGTCCCTTGATAGCATCTCGCATGCGGGCCTGAGATGCAGGATCGTTCGGGTCAAAGTCCCAGAGGATGATGTCGGCAGCACGTGCGAGCCTAGATGGCACAGTCTCTCCTGGCAGCGCGCAGATGATCAGCGGCTTGTCTAGCAGCAGGATCGCGCCTAGCTCAATGGCCTGCTTCGGGCTCGGGGTAGAGCCTGCGCTATGGGCATCAATGAGCGTCACCGCGATGCGCGATGCGTCGATCTTAGGCACGCCGTTCTTCGCGAAGTCCTCGAAGAATCGCTTCGTTGCTTGGTCTATTTTCCGGTCCGTCACCGCGTGACCTCCAACCAGATGATCCAGAACAACAGGATCACGTTCAGCGTTACTTGTACCCACATGACCGCATACAGGGTGTGCACGTGGCCGATGCACCAGCGCAGATGCGACTCTGCGTCAGCTTGAGCCCGCTCGTGCGCAGCCCAGGCTGTCATGGTGCTAGAGCTTAGCTCCTGGTGCAGGATGGTCAGGTTTTCGACCTTCTGGACGAGGGTTCGAGGATCTCTGACAAAGCCGTTCGGCTTGTCCTCACTCATCTATGACGCCTTTCGGAGACGCAAAAGCCCCCTCGTGCGTGGCGAAACACGAGGGGGCTTCAAAGCGCACACCGGGGGTACGTGTGCGTCGGGACTTAGGCGTCTACGGCTTCCTGGGTCTTGCCGTTCCTACGCCGCGAGGGCGGCTTGGGCTGATCGGTCAGCCAGACCAGGATGTCGCCGTTCCGGTTGTTGCCGTACAGGACGTTGATCCCCATCTCCTTTGCGGCATCGTTGATCCGGAACTTGATGGCACGCTGCGACTCGTCTCCGGGGGTAATGACGAGCACCTGCCCGTTCTTCAGACTCCCCAGTGCCTCACGGTAGGGAGCACGATTGAGGTATCCCTGAGGCGGCGTAGCAAGCTCCGCATTACGAGTTGCCTCGTCCATCTCGACAGTAGAAAACTGAACCACGATGCTCTCCCCTGTAGTGGTACGTCTAATGTACCATGAACTACGACAAATGTCAACGGAGATCGAAGATCCTCTGCAAAACAGCTCGCACGTCGTCATACCGTCGAGCATCGCAGAGCACAATACCCAGGCGCGCGAGCCCTGCGCTCCCGTGGAGATCGTCAATGCCGAGTGACGCGGCAAGCGACTCCAATGTCTCACCCCCCTTCGCGGGCGCGTCTACGGGGTCGTCATCCAGGAAGTCGGACGGCAGCGACTCTACAGATGTGGAAATTTGCACATGCCGGCGGTCGTTGACATCCTTTACCGTGAGCTTGCCCGTGTCTTCAAGCTGAAGGGCCAGCCCATACTGATCGGCTTGCGAGAGCTTCCGCGCTTGCTCAGCAGCAGCGACCGAGATCGTGCCCTCGTCCAGTGCTGCACGCAATGCGGGGTGGAGATCGCGTAGGCGAAGCCGTGCGCGAATTGTCCCGAGGCCCAGGCCCGTTGCCTGGGAGATCTGCTTGTCGGAGTACCCCAGATCCATGAGGTGCTCGATGTGCTTCAGGTCGGCGGCGGGGTTTTCCTTGCGCAGGGCATGATCGCTCAGGGCTGCGCTCGCAATAGACTCCCCTGATTCGATGATCGCAGGGATGTGCTTGAAGCCACATGTGATGGCCGCGAGCAGGCGCCGCCGCCCGGCCACAAGCTGATAGACGCCGCCATCGGCGTACATGATCGTGATCGGCGTGCGCACGCCGCGCGCGCGAATGTTCTCCACAAGCTCACGCGACGGCTCCGGCCCGATCTCGTCGTAGAGGATATCCCCGATCTCGACCTCTTCGAGGCGAGACTCCAATGGGCCGGCGGGCAAGAGATCGTCTAGCTCGATGACTTCAAAGGTCGGCTGCTCCATCTGATACTCCTATGGGGTTCTCGGCAATGACGATGGCTTTCGCCTTATCGAAGTCGAACATGTTGAGCGACATTTCCAGGAAGAGACGCAGGACCGTATCGGCAAGACTATCAAGCTCCTCTCTGTGGCTTTGCGTCACACGCTTCGACAGGACGTGCTCCAAGTCGTCGTTGTAGAAAAGCACGCGCAGTTGATCGCGCGATGTCAGGTCTTTGAGGTCGGCTAACTGCTGCGGGTCTGCCGGGTTGAAGAACGTCTCCATGACGATCGAGGTCTGCTCTTCGATATCCTCAAAGGGCATCCGCACTTTCATGTAGACGACGAGGACGAGACGTGCGAGCGGACCATACTCCGTCTTGTGCACCTGATACACAACGTAGATCGGCAGACGCCCGCGACAATCCTCAATGTCCGCACTCGGCATCTTGACAATCAACACCGCTCCATCGGTGGTGTCTTGTGCCAGCATGGCGTAGGTCTGATCGCGCAGATAGGACGCCAACGGTGGCGGAAGCTTCACCGGCATATTACCCCCAGCGTGAACGTGTCTGTTCGATCTGAACAACCTCGACGTACTCCCCAGCGACGATGATCAAACCGATGCCCTTCTGGGCCGTCGCTTGATAGCTCTCGGTGATTACCATATACATCTCGGGGTTCTCCCGAGCATCGTCCTGATTGACTGTCAGCACGTCGTACTTCGCGGCATCCTTCTCGGTGAAGTCGCGAAACTGCGCGTTCTCTCGCGAGATAAATGGGCAGACCTTTGCGGCGTACTCTGCGCACTCACGATGCATGCCAGGATCGAAGAACGAGTGCCCATCCCGCGAACGCGGCCCGCCGATGAACGCGATGTACTTTCCCAGCGACTCTCCACACATGGCGCAGAGCTTCTGGTTCACGCACTGCATCTGCCGACGCACGTCCAGCACTCGGAAGTCGGGCTCGTTTGTGAAGGGGTCCAGCATCGTGACGAACGGCACCGGGTAGCCGCGCCGTTCCTTAGGAAGCTTCCTCATCCGCTTTGGGATCGGGAAGTCGCGCTGTGCGGGAGTCATCTCTCCTCCTCTCGCAGAGCATCGCATAAAGACAGCGCCTCGCGCACATGAGGCGCGAGACGCTGTGCAATACCACTGCGAGGATATCGTGCGATAAGATCGGCAATAATCTCGATGTGCATCGTTAGATGCTCAAGGGCCTCCTCGCGATCATGTGGACAGAGCGGTGGCCGCTCCATGACTACTCATCGACAACATCAATCTTGATGTCCAATGACAGTTGAGCGCCGACCTTGCACGCCGTCTCTACGTGCGAGTTGGTTGACGGGTCTTTGACCACCGCGATCCGGCTGATCGGCAGCACCATGAAGATCGCCGGCTTGGTTTCGGTGTACGACCCTGGCTGCTGGCGTGCCTCGTAGGTGAACGAAGGCATCTCGCGGGTATAGATCTCGCCCGGCAGCAGCCGCTGCTTCGCGTCGTGATCGGCCCACCACTGGTTCGCGCAGACGTGGGCCAGTGGCTCGATCTGCAACCGATCGTGCAGCGCGCGCACCAGCCGTGGGCACTGCTGTGGGCTCTCATACGGGTTCTCGAACTCGGGTACCCCAGCCCGACTGTGAATCAGGATCAGCCGACTCCTGGCCGAGAGCTTCGAGAAGTCCAGGTTCTGCGACAGGCGACGGCTAGCACCGAAGCGCCGCACCTCTTCAATGAAGTCGGAGACGTTCGGGTAGTACCCCTCCCCGACCCAGTCAAAGATGTGGACGACACCTTGATGCTCAATCAATTTGATGCCCACGGGGGTAAGCCCCATTGACTGCACGTCAATACCCAGCGGCGGGGCTTTGATCATGCACTCGATAGGGTGCCCGTCCGGGCCAAGCAACGTCTCGACGTAGACACCCCCGAGCACACGGGTGCCGCATCCTCTAACAACCATCAGGCTCCTCCGTGAGCTTCAGTCCCAGGCGCTGAAGCAGCAGATCGACGTAACGCTTCGCGCGTTCGATGCGCGCATCCAAGAACTGTTCGTGGTCGAGCGGCGTGCATGTACCAAGGCTCTCGACACGCAGGACGATCTCGCCGCTGAAGCCGCAGCTAGCGTGCAACGGGATCGTCCACTGCTCATGCACGCCCACGGCGGATGTCTCGTGGAGCGCGTCGAAGATCGCCACAATGGCGGGGTCGATCTCGCTGCGAACGTCGTGCAGCAATTCGTCGTGCGTTGTCTCTGGCGATTCGCCTTCCATCTTCACTCCGATGATACGTGCGATAGTTTTGCCGTCCATCACCCAGATCTCACCCTCAGGCACGATCTGGCTGATACGAATCGGGATGCCGTAGATCTCTCCTTCCTCGCTCATGCGCGTGGGATGTTGCGCTGCGGCATAGTCTGTTGCCGAACGTGCTGCTCGATGTGCATCCTCAAGTCCTGCGACATCTCATGCAGCGACTGCATCACACCCGTAGCTCCTGCCGTAAACCCGGCGCCGAAGACAGTCAGGAGCGGCTCTTCGTACAGGTCCAGCATGACGGAGATATCTTCAACAAGGGACTGCTCGCCTTCGGTGAGGTTGTCGCGCTCCAACAGCGTGGCATGGAACGCCTTGAACTCCTCAAATGCCGTCTTGATGATCTCTGCTTCTTCGGACAGCGACTCCTCTTCGTCCTTCTTCCGCTTTCGCTTCGACATTAGTCCTCCAGCTTCGGCACGTGAATCTCGGCAGGCGGATCAACGGCGGGCGCCCAGTCATCGCCGTGTGGCTGTATTTGCAACCAGTCAAGCCACGCAATGAAAAGCGGAATCATCTCCTTCAATGGCATGATGACGACGGGGCGTCCATCTCGAAGATCGTAGCGAACCTCATTGCTGTGATAGAGTTCGCCCAGCGCGTCCGACATGGCGAGTCCCCGCCCAAGCTGCATCAGCATTCGCTTGCGCGACCGACTATCCGGTACGCAACCTCCTACGTCATGGTGATCACATGACATCATCACGGTCATACGCAACCTCCTCGACGGTGACACGATACCGCTTCTTCGGATCACGTCTATCGTTGATCCAGAAGCGGTTGTTGATGGAAATGTCCGGCTGCATAGGAACGCCCCATGCTCGCATCGCATCCCTGAAGTACGCACTGAGCGCAACCGTGATGTCATCCTGATTACGCAGGAGCGATGGCTGCGCATGACATGCACATCGGCAGCCCTCACCTACACAGTGGTCGCGCTCGTAGTTGAAGCAGCACTCCTCAATCATTTCCCCAGAATCTCCGAGATGTTCACGCAGAGCCAGAACGTCCAGAAGGTCATCATCCCCCAGTGAAACACTCGCATACACCCCCGTTTATAGACACACACACCAAAGGCGGCTGCGGCAATACCGAAGCAGTCAAGGGCGATCCACACGGTGGGGTTGTAGTCAAAGGGCATCTAGTTCCTCAGGGTGTGTAACTCGCGCTTTATGAAGCGCGGGATTCGCTCCCCGGGATCAGGCGGAAGCCACCAGGGGATAGGGCGGCGAGTCCAGCCGTACTGTCGCGCGAGTACCCGCCCGCAGAACCAGCACCAGGAAACATAGCGCTCCTGGTGCAGTGGGCAGAGCACGCAGAAATGATCGCGAAGCACAAACCATCGCACCATGTCAGCCGGTCACTTGCAGCGTGCGACAGTCCTTGGTGTCGGTGTGGTAGAAGTGCAGGCTGAAGGCGGGCCGCTCCTGTACGCGCTGCCCGACGACGAATACCTCGCCGCACGCAGCACAGGCACGCTGCTCCTCATCGAACTGCTCGTCGTCGTTGTAGTTCCAGCGGGCGATCTTGCCGGGTTGCTCCATATCAATCTCCCAGGTCAGCTTCTTCCTGGTGGAAGGCGAGTGCTTCGCGCATCTCCTGGCGCGCACGCCGCTGAATTTCGTGTCGCTCCTGGCGCATCGCGAGAAGTACCTGCGAAGCACGCTGACGGCTCATCCCAACGCGATCGAGCACACGCATCAGGACTTCGTCTCCTTCCGCAGCGGTGGCCGCTTCCAGCAGGAAGGCTGCAACCTCGCGTGCCTTCGCAGGAGTTACCTGGAGATGGCTACGCCCAAGCGTGATCTCGACGTACCCGCGTTTGTTCTGGGCACCGTAGATCGATGTGACTCCGAAGCTCTCATCTTCCATCAGGAGGCAACCCCTTTCGCAGATTCTCACACACCGTCTCGTGTACGATCTCTGCGTCGTCGAACGTGCAGGAGCGGCAATCCCACTTGTCGTATGGACCGCCGAAGATCATCGTCTCAAAGGCGAGTGGTACCCCCATGATCTCGTCCACGGGGAGAGGGATGAAGACTGTGGAGATGTGCATCTCATCTCCTAGCACCGTGTAGGCAACGCGCCGCTCGTCGCTGGATTGGAAGTACCACTCACTCTCATCAACAGGGACGACTTCGCGATCCTTGAGCAGGTAGTACAGGTGGCGCATCAGTTCACCGGCCAGAGTACCAGTACGGGCTTCCAGTCGGGCGGTACGTTTTCGCCATCTTCGAGATCCTCAGGTGTGTACACCTCCCCGCTATAGGTGCTGTCAGCAACGTAGTAGCCGCGCTCGCCACCAACGAGCGGACTGTAGCCGTTCCCTTCGGCATCCTTCTGAAGAATGATCTCAGCGTCGAGATCCGGCTGAGCAACCAGGAGCTTGAGCAGTTCACGAATCGTCATGGCTCACTCCTCGAAGGCAGTCTGCGCAACGGGGCTTCCCTTTCCTGGTCCCGCGCGGAACCCCGCGCGGAACCCGAAGGGGAACTCCAACTCGGGATCGGCTAGCACATAGATGTGGTACTGGTCCGCGCAATCGGCCACGCGATCTTCGGACGGATACAGTTCCACACCTTCGTGGTTTGGCCCAACGAGTTCAGTCTTGATGCGCTGGAAGTCGCGGTAGCGCTCAGGGCCTGGGCGCTTACGGTCGTTCCGGCGGATGCTCAGATGGATGACCTTGGGCGCGGTGTCGTACCAGGGCTCTTCCGTCCTGATGACGATCACCGTGTACCGACTGTTCCGGTACATCTCCTGGTTCTCGCGCTCCTCGATCAGCGTCTGCTCGATGTCCGCGCGCGAGAGTTCAACCCCCTGAGCGCGCGCTTCCTGTTGGATGTGCGCGATGATCGCCTTGCGCTTCTCGACGCTCAGGTACGGGTTGACGCGCACAAAGGGCGTCCAGGCTGGCAATGGGTTCATTGACCCTCCAGTTCGGGATACAGTCCCGTGAGTGCTTTCGCTGCTTCGGGCAGCATCAAGCAGTAGCGCACGTAGCCGTCTTGAAACGGAAGTCCCACAACAGCGGGATGTCGCCCGTTCTCCAGGACAATTTGGGTTGCCTCGCGCTCGGCAACCCAATGGTCAAGCGTGGCGAAGTCGTGGTATCTCCGCTGGAATTCATCGTCGGTCATGGTGCGTCCTTAGATGACGAGCGACATGGGATGACAGCCGTCGTTTGCCATCTTCTCTGCGCGCAGCGCATGCACGTAGGGGTGCCATTCCATGCAGTGATATGGCGGGATCGTCGCCGTGGCATAGACTAGCCCACGTCTGCGCGCGATCATGCCTGACACCGGCGAGGGCGTCAGCAGGAACGATGTGGAGCCCTTACCCCAGAGCGGGGCATTGAGCGGAGGATTCCAGATCTTGATGATCTGCCGCTCAGACTCGCGCAAGCTATCGGGGCCTATATCCGATGTGTCGTAGTACACCAGGACATAACTGCGCGACCCGCCGAATTTCACTCGCCGAGCAAGTTTGTCGGCAAGCTCGACCTTACCGCCCGGCTGACGGTGCGAGCCCCAGCGGCGATAGAGCGATGTCGTTGCGATCCCGACATAGGCCACGAAGCACATACCGACATCGTTCATGACGACGATGGCGTACAGGCCGGGCCTATCGGGCAGGAGATGGCTCAGCCCTAATGGCACGTTGGGCAGCGTGAGGATGTTCGCTGCATCTCTCCACTCGGTCATGCTACTCTTTCTTAGGCGTCATATCGCGCCCTTCAAGAATCAGACGGTCGTTCTCGTAGCGTACGTTGACGCCCGTCTTACCTTCACGAATCGCTTGCTCTTGTTCGAGTTGCACCTCCCGCGAGCGATCTGAGTGTCCTCGGATGTATCCCCGCCGATATGCCATGAACAGCAACTCGTCAAGTCGCATCGCGATAAGCTTGTCGAAGCCTTCATGCTTGATGCGCGAATACTCGTCCGTGAACGCAGACTCAATCCGCTCGTTCATCACGCTCACGGTGTCTCCTCTTCGATACTAGCCACAGGCATGTTGTGACTAGAAGCAAACGCGATGGCTTCATCGCGTGTATCGAACGTGACCAATGGCTGACCGATGACGCAAATCGCCCACATCACACGAGCGGGCTTGTCTTCCCATGCGCGCGTGACAATCCAGCGCTCAATTGTCGCTTCGACTGGCTGCGCATCGCTCATGCCAACGGCCTCCGAAAGCAGGTCTGCCGAACGCCAGTCAGCGCGTACGCTTCCAAGCGGCTCCAAACCGCCACGTCCAGCCAGGGCATAGGGTTGCCATCGCCCAGCATGCCGCGATCAGCAACACGATAGGTACCGAGTCCTTGAATCTCCGCAATGGAACCCATGCGTACATCCCAGCTTGCTGCGACAATCTTCTCCTCCGTCCAGATTGGCGTCCCGTCGTACGTACTTCCGCTAAACTCTGTGCGAACATACCCCGTGATCTTCGACGGACCGCACCACGGCGCGTAGATCTCGATCATCAGGAGGGCTGCGACAATGGCGTCAGTCATACGGATCCCTGTCGATTCTTCATGACCTCAATGGCAGCGGCAAGCCGCAAGTACAGTTCGCCAGCAAACTCGGGAGTGAGATGCTGGAGATCCAGGCCCGAGATCATGTCTGCTGCTGCGCACGTGATGTCGCTCAGTGCTATCGTGATCTCTGAAAGCTCCTTTGCTTTCTGGCGAAAGTCACGGAAGCCAGCCAGGATCACCGCGATGTCGCACGGCCAGATCTCATCACACACCGAGCAGGCATGTTCGTTGGTTGTGGCAATGGGCACTGAGCGCGGCCAATGCTCCTGGATCAGGTTTGAGTACGCCAGAGCTTGTTCCGTCTCGCTAGGATGCAGGTCATCCAGCGGGGTCATCGCAACTCCTGTACGCAGAGTGGGCTCACTGCACCGGTCAGGATAAGCGCTTCCTTAGCTCGCGTCATCCCAACATACATCTGACGGATCGTACTGTCTCTTCCCCCTCCGATGTACTCGCTGTATCCCGGCCTGGACAGGTCGGGCATCAGGTAGACCGCATCTGCTTCCCCGCCCTTGACGCTGTGAATTGTTCCGATGATGATCTGTGGCGCCTTGAGCACCATCTCGATCCCGTGCTTGCGCAGGATGGTCAGCGGGTAGGTGTACACTCCTCTCTTGCTCTCCAAGAGCAGATCGCTGAAGTGGTCAACGGGGTCGTCCACACTGGCAAACCCGTTGATGAACTCGGGAGTGAACACGCGCGAGTAATACTCCTGTGGCATCGGGTGATACTGCTGCCCGATACCGTCGAGCATCTTCTCGCCCGAGCCCCGGACGAAGACCTTGGGCTTGCTCATGTGGAACGACCATGTCTTCACATCGTGGGGCGTCCACTCCGATGGCAGCTTCATCCAGGCCGCGAGTCGATGCCCCGCGCTGACACCCCTGGCGGGATGCAGCGGATTCCAGCGCCCGTTCTTGCGGCGGTATGGGTTGTGAAATGTCAGACCACGTGCACGCATCTCCTGTACAAGCTCATCGAGCATGTACGCGCAGCTCCCCAGGTACATCACCGTCTGACCCGCTTCCAGATACCGCTCGGCATCATCCAGCAGTAAATCGGGATGCTCGAAGTCCGCCCTTTTGTTGCCATACTCCGATGCATCGGTCAGCCGCCGAAACGAGCCCTCGTAGTCGCGAGGCTTGTACATCTTTGGCTCGCGCCGCGAGAGCCGCAATACCCAGTCTTCTGCAAAGGTGTGGACGGCCAGCGGGATGCGATACGACTGCGCCAGCACCCGCTTCTGCGAGGCCGGCAGGGGTGGGTCCAGGAAGGCGTCAGGGGTGGCGCCCTTGAAGGCGTAGATCGACTGATCGTCGTCGCCCGCCATCACGAGGTACTCCATATGGGAGCCCCACTTGCGGACGAGCGCTAGCTCCAATGGGGTGAGATCCTGAGCCTCGTCAATGAAGCCGATCAGCGGCTCACCCGGCGCCTCTTCGATGTCGTTCAGCGCCATCTCGATCATGTCGGTGAAGTCGATGTACTCGTTCTCTGCTTTCCAAGACTCCCACTTCTCTGCGAAGTACCGTACGTCAGCCTCCCAGAGATCACGCGGGCGCAGCAACGCACGATAGGTCTGGTAGCGTGCGGCGATTTCATCAGCATCGCTGGAGTAGTTCGCTTCGGCGGCATCATCCACATCGACACCGCTGACAGTTAGCACATGCCTCGCATCGGTGGCCCCGGCGTTCCACTCTTTGATGTGCTTCTCGGCTACTTCAGGTCGGCCAAGTGAGCGGTAGGCATGCGCGTGCAGTGTGGCGCACATCTGAGGCGGGATCGGAAGCCCTCGGCTCCCGATCTCCGCTGCTGCTGCGCGCGTAAAGCTCGATACCAATACGCGATCGGCACCGTACTTCTGCGCGGCGCGACTTACCTGCGCCGCGAGGTACGTGGTCTTGCCGGTCCCAGGTGGACCGAAGACCCGTAGCTCTGTCATCGGCGTCCTGCTTTCTTGTTGCGACGTTCTTGCTTTCGCCGCTTCCTCACGCGAGCGAGATGACGAGCCACATCGGCGGGCTTCTCAGCGCGCATCTTCACGATGAACTCACTGTAAACCCTCTGGTATGGCATGTACTTCACCGCGCCTGGTGGCTTTGGTTGGGTATCAGGCTGGGGCGTCTCTTCGCGCATCACAACTCCTTGCAAGTGCAGTGCGCCGATCCCGTCACTGTCTCGCACCAAGGATGATGTTCACGTTCGCGAACCTCATGCTGTTCAGCGGCCCGCTTCGTGATGGATGGGGATGTGTTCGCATATGACCAGCCGCATATGCATGAGGCGCAGAAGAATGTGTCTTTCCAACGGACCGTCGTGAAGTGGTCCATCAGCATTCACATGGATGGTTGTCAAACTCCAGTACGTCGAGCAGTCCCTGGAAATCCCGCTCGATCATCTTCTTGCTCAGTGTATCCGGCGGCAACGTCTCTAAGTACGGAGACAGGATCTCCGTCCATAGGCGCTGCAACATCGTCAGCGCATGCCGCTTGAGTCGCAGCCTGTCACGGCAATCCCCTCTGTGACACACGGCTCCCTCTAATTCCAATGCTCTTGTGCCCCCAAAGCGCGCTCCACTTTTACTTCCGGCTCGCGAGTGCGTTCACGATACTCGATGATCGCTGCGCACTCATCGCCCTGTGTACATATGCATACCTCCTCAGTGGTCATGTCGATGACCGTGGTATCGGCCTTCGTGTTGTGGTCGATCATTGCCCAGTTGGCAACACCATAGTGGAAGAGAATGCCATGCAGATGGCAGTAGATCGTGTCAGTCTTGCTGGCGTTCGAGTACGTTGTCAGGAAGCGCCAGCGAGGCTCAAAAGGGCACGTGTAGGCCGGGAGCCTGTACTCCGCGAAGGTGAAGGCAGGGTACGACCAGTTGCAGCGTGGTCGCTCCTGCCACTCTTCGTCGGAATACTCGGGTGCATCGAGCAGGAAGAGCGCGTCGTCATCTTCCATCGCTATGCTTTCTGAAACACCGCCTCGTCACGACGATGCCGAATCTCGGACTGCCAGGCGTCATCGAGCCAGCCGAACCAATTCATCTCGTCGATGTCATAGTCGTCTATGTCGTCCGGGTCGGGCACGTTGAATCCCAAGAAGCGATCCGGGAACTCACCCTGATAGCGCATCTCCTCGAAGAGATCGCTGTGCTCAGCAGCGAGTACATCGACGGCATCTCGCCAGCGAGGATCACCCTCGAACTTCGCAAGGATCGCCCCATAGTAGTCACCCTCAGGGCTCGGGTATAGCTGCCCGATGATGCAGGACTCTCCGTCTGACATATCCAGACGTTCAGTCTCGATGTGGTCAACCCAGTTCGGATCGTAACGGTCAAGCAGCCGTGCGCCAATACTGGCGCACGCTGCTGCGATTTCTCGCGTGTATTCCACTAGCCCCTCCAGACGTAGCCCGCGAGCATGCCGCGCGAGCCATTCGGGTTGAGCGTGTACACGCTCATCAACCGGCTGGGATGCTGCTTACGCTCGCCAAGCTTCGCACGAATCATGCAGATCGAGATCCTGAGGCCGTTCCGCGTGCGCGTGCCCCAGCGTGTGGGAGGCAGGATCTTGGACAGTCGGCGCAGGAGTTCGTCTTCCTCAATCGGACGCGGGAACTCTCCCACGACGATGTTCAGAATCATCGCCTCTTGCGGCGTGAATCGCGGATACACCGGCTGTGTGAGCGGGTGGGCCTGCGTGATCGCCGTCTCAGTCATGGTGGCTTGCATCATGCTCCTTCGTTTGCTACATCGATATGCTCGATGTACAGTTGCGGTACGGACTGGAGGCTCTGGTAGACATCCGTCCATTCATGGTCGGGCGGCTCATTGCGCGCTCGTGTGGCATACACGCAGTCACGGTTGAGATCACCTTGCTTGTCTACCCAGACGACATGGAGATGCATGCTGTTACACGATCCCCAGTAGTAGTTGACGCGCCCAAGGACATCGCCATTCAGTTTCAGGTTCCGTCGATTGACCAGTGTGCGCTTGGGCAACTGACGGAACACCGATGCGCTCATCGGATGCCCATCAATCTCTAGCACTGTGATCGTCACAGGCTTCGGCATCAGGGCGACGCTCGCTGCTTTCATCTATCTCCTCTTCGATGTAGCCGTCTCGGACTTCCTGCTGGTACTTCTCCCAGGTCATCGTGAGGTACATACCTGACTGATACCTCCCGATCTGGTAGGACACGTAGTATCCGTCTTCGCGGTCGTCCAACTCGACCTTGCGCAGCGGTGCTCGCCCGGACGACAGCCCCAGCTTCGCTGAGAATCGCACGGCGAGCGGCGTGGTTTCCTGCACAATGTTCTCGTAGTCGTATGCGACCGGAGCGTTCGTCACCCACGTGCTCATGACTCAGCCGATCCGTCCCGACCAGCGGGCACAGGCTGGCCGATATGCGCACGAATCACCGCTGTGTCGAAGCCATGTGAGATCGTGCTCAGGTACGCAATCGCGCACTCCACGCGGTGGAGGTACGCCGTCTCGTTGTCATTCGGCGCCCGGATGATGATCCAGCGCTTGCTGATCACGTTCTCATCCTGTGTCTCAACCTCGCAGTTTGGTCCGTCGCACATGTAGATCGTGCGACTCACGCGGCGTTTACTCATGTCAGCGCTCCACAGTGAATACCCGCTTCGATGGCGGCTTGAACGGCTTTGACATATCACCCTTGACGTACGCAGAGATCCAGCGCCATTGCTTGATCCACTGACCCTCTTCGTTCTTCATCGGCTGATGGCGCCAGAACCCGCCGTTTGCGGACCCGACGAGCCAATGACACGACCACTCGCGATGCACCTCCTCTTCATCGCTGGCGTGCTTGACGCGCTCGGGCTTGCGCAGCGTGACAACATTGACGGTGTCCCACTGGGGCTTCTTGGCGTTGCCACGCGCCAGCCTCCGCAGGACGGCTCGATCGGTGTGTGACGGAACGCTGACGAACACCTTGGTGGACAGAAAGTTGAGGGCCGCGCCAAAGAGCTTGAGATAGCCTTCGGTGCAGTACGGGCAGGCATTCGAGGGATCGCTGTAGGCCAGGGCATTCTTCTCCATCGTCTGCGCGATGGTCTGCCCCGAACGCCAGGGTGTGATCAGCCAGGGGATGCCGCCCGGCCTGATCACGCTCGTCTCGCGATGCGCGGTCAGCATCATCTGCCGATACGCTTCCTGCTCGACATCCTCGTTCGTTGCGCTACGTAGCAGCGTCTCTGCTCCGTCGATGACTTCCGGCGTCGATCCAAACTGTTCAGCTAGACGCTGTACGGCTTCGCGGTTCTTCGTCTCTTCCTCTTCTTGCGTTTTGCGGATGAGGCGATCCAGACGGTTGTACGTCTGCTTGGACAGGCGACTTGTCATCCAGGTTGGCGGGAACACTTCCATGATCGACTGCTCGCCGGGCTGCACCCAGGCACACAGATCGATGAACGTCGTATTCCGCGACTTTCGCCATGACAATGACGTGACGCGATCCTCGGTGCCCATGCAAGCATCGTCGGGCGGATGCGAGTGCTTGAGCGAGATCGGCTGCTCCAGGTGGATGAACCCACGCTGGGTGAACAGCATCGGGTCGGTTAGCCGCCAGGACATCGGCAGCGTACCGTACGACTGCTCCAGGATCGTGCAGAACGCAGCGGGCCAGTAGACCGGCTCAGCTTCGCTCAGGATCGAGACGAGCAGCGACCTTGCGTCATCGGCCTTGATGACATCAACGCCATCGGTGGCGGCGAGCTTGCGGTCAGTCAGGTAGTCCGACCGTGCTCGTAGGATGTCGATGCCCTTCTGGCTCAGGAGCCAGCGCAGATTCTCTGCGAGGGTATCGACGGCGACGTTCCAACGCGGTGCCATTGAACCTCCTGCTGCCGTCTGTGCGGCACGAGACGCCCTAGAGTGTACTTACTCTCCTAACGCTTCTGCCGCAATCCGTTCCGGGATGTGCCAACAATGCTTCGTCGTCCAGCTACCACTCGGTCGCTGGAACCCGATCGTGCGCTGCGACGCCTCGACATTCCGCAGCATCAGCCCAAGCTCGCGCGGCGCAATCAAGTGGCGGTAGTTCGTGTGAATCCATGCGCGAAAGGCTGGCCCGAAGATGTAGAGCTGTCCGTCCTTGAAGAAGGACGATTGCGTCCGGTAGGCATCGGATAGGGACTCGGTGGGGGCTCGGTCGTTCAGGTAGTGCACGAGGTAGCTGATGACCATGCCCGCGTCGGTGGCATCATCAGCGACATCCTGCTCCTCCATGATATCCCCGAAGATGTTCAGGATGTCGTCCCACTGATCCCGCTTGAACTGGCGCACCATACGCTTCGTGACATCGTACACCCGTTGGCGGAAGCCAGTCTGCGAGACAAGTGTCTCGACTTTATCGAAGCGAACCTTGCCGTGATTCGTATCCATGACGTAGGACGGTGGCTCGGATCGATACTTGATGATGCCTAGGATCTGGATCGGACCAAGCACACCGGAGAGGAGCGACAGGGTTCGATCCAGGCTATCTGATGCCGCGATCTCGTTCATCACCGCGCCATACTCGGATTCCTTACTCCGCTTCGGCGGCGGCATCAACGGCGGTGCCTGTGGCGCCGCGATCTCCGGGTTGTCTGGATTGGCGGATGGCACCCCATTGTGGCGCGGCGCGCTCTTCCGTAGTGTGCGGCGCAGGTAGTCTTCCATGTTCTTGTGACTACCCGTCTCGCCGTACCTACGTCGATGGGCAATGAGCAGATCCACAATCTCTTGTGTAGACCAGCCCGCATAGGCTGCAATGGCCGCGAGCGACATGTCATAGGACGACAGGGACTGATCCTGCATGTCTTTGCGTTCGTGTCTCCAAGACTGCTTGAACTTGATGTGGGTATCCTGGAGCAGATCGAACTTCGCCATTGGCGGATCAGCCATCAGGTTGATCTTGAACTCACCAACATCGGTGACCGCTTCGGGGTCAGTCTCTGGCGACTCCATGAGATAGGGCTCGAAGTCGCTCGGACTATAGCGGGCGATCTCTGCGCCCATGTAGTGTTGTATTCGGATCGTGACTGGTAGGCGTCTACCGCCACGCTCAACATCTTTGTAGTTGAACGTGCCTGGGATGCGCATGACCCTCGAAAGATCATGCACTGCATCGATGTCCAGGTGCGCCTCGTGTGCCCGAAATCGAAAGGTATTTGACCACCGTCGTGAGAGGTCGATGGCAGAGCGCCGTTCATCAGCGTCTGCGAACATCCAGGGCTCGTTGAACAGCCACCATGCTTGCAAGCCGTGGCCCGAATCAACGAGGTACGAAGGTTTCAGCGGTGTGACCTGATTGATGAAGTGCTCGGCTTCTTCCTTGGATGGGAAGAGGTTGACTTTCTGGTGCGCTTCATCAACCACGTCAACGTCGAGCCAGAGCGCGGCGATGCCGACCACATCATCGGTGCCCCCACGCTGGGACGGTGGCAGGGCTCGTGCACGTAGACCAGTGCCGACGTAGACATCCCCACGCTCAGCAAGGCGTGTGGCTGCTGTGATGGCAACCTCTACATCGGCGTAGAACTCAGAGCGTCCGTTCTGGAGTGACCAGAGGAGAATCCAACTGTCTTCGGGCTTGAATCGCCACAAATCCCGAAGCATCTCCGTCATCGTATCCCCCTTGAAAGCGAAGACCGCAGGGCAATAGCACCCTGCGGTCTTCGCGTGCGCTAGCGGGGGTTGGTGTCTGTGGCTACCTCCGCCTGCGCCTCTTCGGTGAACACCGTCTCGACAGCCCTCTGGGAGAACTGCTCGAAGAGCGGCGTCAAGTTCTCTGCATATGCCTTCATAAAGGCAAACTCCTCAGCCGACAACACTCCCACTCGACGGACCTTCATCTTGCTGTACTCGATGTTGCCCCGTGGCCCGCCGCGATCTACTTCCAAGCCGACCTCGATGATCGCGCGACGGAAGCTAATACCGCGTGCGAGAAGCTGACCGGCAAACGTGCTCCACACCGCGAGAGATGATGGCGGCACGCTAACGACCAGCGGGAGCAGGTGCACATCCTCTGCATCTTCCGACTTCGGAATCATGAACAGCGGATGCGTCTCCCTGCACAAGGGGCGCTCATCGTTTCGGAACTTCGAGAGGGGGCATGCCTGACACGAGAATGGACCCTGCTGCTCCGGGTGAAGCTGGAGCGACGGGTGCGCGATCCCCTTGACCTCGTGAATGGGCTTCCCGTAGCCAACGATGCCATCAGGGGAGGAGCAATCTGGAATCTGACCCCCGCCGGATTCCTCGTAGCTCTCTTCCCAGAACAGGCGATTGGGGACGTGGTGCACGATCAGCCCGGTGAGGGTGGACATCATCTTGTCGCCCTCATCGGTCGGCACCTTGAACTGCAAGACGCCCCCGGTCGGCCAGGAGATCCGAGTAAGCTTTGGCAGCATCCCATTGAGGTTGTCGCTGAGCAGTTCCGCTAGTTCGGCCTTGTCATAGGCGAGAACAGGGAACTGGTCGCGAGCGGGAACCGCCAGCGCCTGAGTTTGCGGTTTGCTCGTTGCCATCTGTGTTCTGCTCTCTTCGATCTGCAATCTTCAGCATGAACGTCGGTATGTGATACCGACCATCGACAGTGGGGAACAGTTCGCGCGCAACCTCCTCTTCCAAGAGTCGATTGTCCGCAGCAGCATACCAGCGGCGCGTACCGCTGGCACGCTCTGCGACAACCGCAACGATCTCCGACAGGTGTGTTCCCCTGACCACCTGATCGTACTTATAGGTACGCAATTCGCGTGGCATGCAGCCCCCTACGGAGGGCGCATACTGGCGCACACGGCGGGGAAGCGTGCCGACAGGCTACGCCTTCCTCTTCGACAAGGAGAACCGAGTCGAAGCCTCAATGGCACCGGCAAACTCCGGTGGTAGCTCCATGTCTTCCAGCATCCACTCGTTGAGCATCGGTGCGAGCGATTGGCCTTTGATCGTCAGCATGTCCATGATCGCGTCGGCTTCGTCGTAGCGATCTTCATCCTGCAATCGGACCGCGTAGTTTCGCAACGCATTCGCTGCCACGAGGGAGCCGCGAACCATCTTGGGGTAGGTCCGCGAGGTGATGCTGAATTTCATCCTAACGCCACTGTCAGTCGTGACGGTGATCGACGGCGTGTCGTCAGTCAGCATCCGTTGTAGCACCAGCGCCTCGATCTGATCGCCCGCTGCCTTGACGGCAGCGAGGGCCTGTGACAGCCGGCGCTCTTCGTCGGTCAGGATCGCGAGTTGCTTGAGCAGATCCACGGTGGGAGTGGCTTCGAGTGCCACTTGTGCATCCAACTCAGACGGGGTGGTAATCTCCCTTGATGTCACGGGACCAACCTCCAGGCTCGGTCGCGTAGGTAGGTGCGTCCTTGCGTGAACCCGTCACCCATCTGAAACGCCTTCGGACATGGTTTCCCCCGCCCCGAGAGTATAGCAGATCGGTCAAGGCAACGTCAAGTAGACGCGCAAAATCACCGCTCACTCGTTATCTCAAATCTCAAGAGCGCGAGTGAGCGGCACGACAATGCGAAAATTAGCCCCGGCGGACTAATTCAGCCAAATTCTCCACGACATCCCTGCGCTGATCCAGAGCCTTATAGATCGTCCCGTCGATGGTGTTCTCGGCCAGCAGATGGTAGTACGTCACGGGCCGACTGCTACCATCAGGCAACGGACGGTCGAGCCGTGCCAACGACTGATCGTAGTTGCCAAGGGAGCGATCCAACGAGTAGTAGATGGCGTAGTTGGCACCCGTCAAGTCGATGCCGACACCTCCCGATTGAATCTGCACGCCCAGAACATCGCACTCGGATGGGTAGGTGGCATTCGGGCCAAGCTCTTTGCGATTGCCCGATAGCTCCTTGTACCGCTTCCCGAGACGCTCGGCAACCTGGGCGATCACCGCGAGATCGTGCTGGAACCGCGCGAACACGACGACGGGCTCGTCAATGTCCTCTAGGATGTCTGCGAGCAGTTCCTCTTTGCTGGTGTCCACACGGATGTCTCGCCCGAGATCGTCGCGGACATACCCGCTCGTGACCTGTTGGCATCTGAGGAGCTTGACCAGCACGTTGCTGATCGTGGTGCGCTCATCCCCGTCGCCTCGGCCTGCGACGTACTGATCAAGCTCGGCGTAGAACTCCCGCTCGATCTTTTTGTACGTTTCCTGAGCCTTGGCGGTGAGGCGACAGTGGCGTGTGATGTGCTGCGCGGGTGGAAGCTCTAACACTTCCTTGCCGACGCTGAAGGTGATCGTCGCGAGTTGCGAGGCCAGCCAGGGCTGGTTGACCCAGCGGATCACTTGGTGCTGGTTGTAGCCGCCCATCTCCGCGATCTGCGAACGGAACTTCGGGAACGAATCGCCCAGGATTCTGTTGTCCAGGAACTGGAACTGTGCCCAGATATCCAGGGGCGAGTGCGGCATCGGCGTGCCGGTCAGGCAGGCGCGGAATGTCGCATGCGTGCGCAAGAGACGGCAGAAGCGCGAGGCTTTGCCTGCGGGAGCTTTGATGCGATGAGACTCGTCAAGAATGACGGCATCCCACCGCTGTGTGAGCGCGAAGCCTCGATCGATGATCTCGTTCCGGGCATTGCGCGTTGGCCCGAATGGGGATCGCCATGCTGACTCGTAGTTGACGATGATGACCAGTCGCTTTCCGACTGCATCGCACCACTCGATCATGCGCGAAGCTAAGTCAGCTTTCCCTGATACCGTGCCATCGTCCAGCTTCAGGATCTCGTAGTCGTCAACGGCGTGGCGCGCGATCTGGTTCGGCCAGACATCCATGACGGACTTCGGGCAGATGATGAGGATCTTCCTCATCATCCGATTGCCCATCAGGTCGCAGATGACCTTGCTCTTGCCCGTGCCCATCTTCATGTCGAGCATGACGGACTCTTTGCGGAAGCTGTACCAGAACGCAGCCCGCTGATGGCGCCAGGACGGCGTCTTCTCGATGGGCAACGGGCGATCCAGGTCCGCAACGGGCGTCGGGGTGAACAGCGGTACCTGTGAACGGTCCACCGTATCACGGCGGGTTGTTCGCGTTTGTTCGGGATTCGGCAGACGGGTCGCCGGCGGGTCCGGCGGTGGGACCGGATGGCCCATCACCAGGGCGCGGAACTCGTGGCTGACCGTCCAGCGCAGCGGCAGACTGTAGATGGCCTGGGCCGTGCTGCGGTTCTTGGGCCAGTGCCATGTCTGCGTCTCGCCAAAGTAGCGCCCGTTCGGGATCGTCTTGATATGCTCACGATCCCCGAAGCGGGCCGCGACGACGATCTCCTCCCCGACCAAGAATGCGCTAGGCCGTCGAGTTAGATAGGGCCGCTCCGCTGGCCCGAATCGTGCGGGCGGCGCAGGGTTGGAATAGGGCATCGAGTGGCCCTCCCTCTCTGGTCAGGCTGTCATGGTTGCGTAACCACGATGCCTGTCGGTATGATAGCGGGTATGAGTCCCGTGCTAGAGCGCGCAGAGGCCAATGATCGCGAAGCCGCACGATCCGCCGGGCAGGCGTTGAATGCGTTGCGGCGTACCGTCACGCGCACCTGTGGGGTGTGCGGCATCGAGATCACCGGCGTGAGCACCATCAAATGGTGCAGCCCTCGCTGTGCCAAGCGACACGAGCGTGCACTGAAGCGTGCACGAGGCACGCGCGTTGCTGCGTTCCTCAAGCGAGACGCGAGCTAGAGCCCTTCGTACTGCGAGCAGTATTTGCGGTGCTCGATGATGGCGTCAGCGCCGTACTCCTCCGATTCTGCACTGCATTCTATGCAGGTATTCACGGAGGTCGCGGCAACGATGGCTTCCCAGTCGCGGTTGAGTTCGGCCTGGTGCTTGTACAGGTCTACCGAGACAAAGCCATCGGTCGTCTCTTTGAGGATGGCACCATCCATCTCGACGCACAGCATGACGATCTCGCTGGCGTTCAGGCGGCTTTCCACATCGACGGAGTTGTTGTGCTCGTCAATAAGCTCCGGGTCCATGCCCTCAGGGAAGTCGAACAGATGGTACGCCGAGAGGTTGTCACCTCCCGCGAAGCCATCGTCCGCGCCGCTGCCGGCGATGACGTAGAAGAATTCAGCCACGGGCTCGTGGTTGAATTTAGGGCTGCTCCTCATGGGTAATCCCCCTGTCGAGCGCGCGGCTAACGCACTCGCAGACGTTGGAGATGAAGCACTCATGCCTATTGCAATCGCGGGTGGAATCCTCGACGGCATGCACGAGCATGAACAGACAGACGCCACAGATGCTGATGGCGCCTATCACGCGGGCGTAATCGACCTCGGCGGTTTGCATGTCCTCCCGTAGCTTGTCGCGGTAGAGCGGATGCCCACACAGCGGGCGCAGGCTGGCGCGCATGATGTGCCAGTCCCCGTAGGCGAACTCGCCCAACGTGCGGATGCGGATGAGCATCACTTCAGCATCGCTCCAATCACGCCGAAGAGGATCGGCACGACCAGTACGAAGAACACGATCAGCCCAATGGAGCCGAGACAGCCCCACATGATGCTGAGACAGCCGAGCTTGAAGGCTCGGTCCATCCAGGTGTCAACGCTCGTGGGTGTCTCGCTCATGCTCTGTGGCCTTTCAGGGCCTTGTGTGCCCGAACCAGGGTGGAGACTTCGGGCAGATGACGCCCGAACCAACTGTGCGAGCCGTCCTGATTGTGCAGGATGCGCTCGAACAGGTCACCTTTGATCTCTAGGGCATCTCTGGGGAGCGTCCTGCAATGCGTCGGGACGCTCGCGTCGATGACGCGCTCCTCGCCGTTGATCGTAACGACCGGCCAGGGGCCGAAGAGCTTCGTGCAGGAGCGCACGATGACGTAGAACTTCTGGTGTGCCAAGCCCTGGACGATCATGTCGCGCGGGCACGGTACCAATTCGGTGTCGGGTGGGCGCAGGCTCTCGTGATCGAGAACGAGGTCCACGGCGATCAGCAGTTTCATGTGTTGGATAGCTCCACGGGCTAGGCCCGGCAGTAGACGCGATCTTTGCCGAACCTTCGGTTGATCGCAACGCGGAACAGACGCTCAGCCAGCGCACCTTCGATCTTGTTGCCATGTAACGCGATGTAGGTGACGCGCTGAAGGTCGGTCGTCAAGGACGGCGGGGCCACGCCGATGTACGCGGCGTAGTCGCCACCGTGGTCAGGGTGGAAGCGAATGGACGCGACCACCGTCACGGGGACGAGATAGGTCGCGGCATCCGAACCCTGATTGGTCACTGGCGTCTCGCCGGTCTGGTGGCCGGGGATCGTCAGCCCAACGTGCTGAATCGTCAGCCACATCAGGGTGCGGTCGTCGTCGGTGCGCTCGTAGATGTGGTAGCGAGCGCGCCCTCGCTGGAGTGGCGGCACGTTATCTCCCTCCTGAACGTGGGACGCTGCCGGAGCGGCGTCGTAGCGGCACAACGGGCTGGAGCCTGAACGTGGACGTGCTCGGGAAGCTCTGGCCTTCGTTGCCCTGCCACTGCGTGAAGTGCAGCGTGCAGAGTACGACCCAGAGCCATCCCGGCTCGTCCTCGTTTGCTGTCGGGGCAACGTAGGTTGCACCGATCTGGCATTCGCCATCGGGATCGATGGCAGCACAGCGCGGATAGATCCTACGGGAATCCCCGTGTCCAACGCTGACTGAACGGTTCATACAGCTCCTCTCTGATGCTGAACGCATCGGGCACCCTCGAACCCGTGGGGATTCGGGGGTGCTCGCCACGTCGAAGCCTAGTACTCAGACGGGAGCAGAATGGTGGTGGACGAGCGGTCAGCCTCGGTGATGATCCAGATCTTGGCATCGTCGCCGGGAAGACCGGTCGGCCATGCAGTCAGGATGCGCATGCCCTCGCGAACGGCGTGCATGTTGGCCTGCTGATCGAAGCTGTCCAGGTGTGGGCATCGTCCGTACGAATGCTCGATCAGCCACGCGGGCAAGCTCTCCGCAACGCCGATGTGCTCCAGGATGCGCATGGCGCCCGGCGTTGCGACGATCTGGCCCAGATCAACGTGTGGTTGACGGGCCATTACTTGATGCTCACGATCTTGCCGGTGGCGTCCACGAGCACACGGGCATACCAGCGATGCGGCTCGGGGTAGTGGGGGCCTTCGATCGAGATCCAGCCGCCGCCATCAGGCAGGCGACCCATGCCCGGCTCGAAGGCGTACATGGACTGCCCGCGCGTGAGCGCATCCTTGAGGGCTTTCTTGGTCTTGGGGTTGCCGCGAACGTACGTCATGTGGTCTGCTCCTTGGCGCGTGATTGGATGTACTCGATCAGGAGATTGCTGGCCTGCACGAGGACGTGCATTCGAGTGCGAAGCTCCGTGTCATCGCTCTCCTCTTCGAGATACTCAGCCCACGTGGTGATCTCGCCGTCGAGGTCAAGCATCTCTGCGAGTAGGCGCGTGGCCTCGCCCTGGCTTAGTGGCGGCATCGTCGGTCCTTGAGAGGTGGAGCGCCCGTCGTATGACAGGCGCCATTCGGTGCTTCCGTTGACCTCAAGCCACTGCGTACCGACCTGGGCATCGAAGGCGTGGGCGAAGCTGTCCACACACGCGCTGGCGTCCCCGTAGGTGAGCCCCTGTCCGATCAGCACCTCGCGCATCAGTCGGTTGATTGAGAGCCCCAGCTTGATGTCGGGATCTGGCATGTGCTCCATTAGAGCACCCAGATCCGCTTGCGCTCGTGCAGCCACTTCAGGAAGCACAAGTGCTCGATCTCGTCCTGGCTGAAGCCCTTGGACATGAGGTCGTACTTCATTTTGTAGATCGTCAGCCGAACCTGCTCTTGATGCGTGAGCAGGGCCAGCGACTCGTCGCTGATGGTCAGTGTCATGTCGGTCCTCGTGGGCGTCGATGCGCCCGGGTTTACCACGGCGTGATCTCACGGGAGCCGGTGACGCCATGCCGCTCAGGCATGTCAGTCCTCCGTGGCGCGAGCACGATACGCTTCGACGGTCAGCCCGGACAGGGCAGCCAGGATCGCGTCGAGGTCGTTGCCGCCGTCTAGGACGGGTTCGGCGGCCGGCGGGGCCTGCGGGGGCTGTGGCGAGCGCTCAGGGGCCTGCCGGGCACGGGCGGCGCGGGCATCGGCCCTGGCCCGCTTGGCGTGCTGCTGAGCCAGCGCGAGCGCTTGCTCTTCGATGGGCGGCACCTCGTAACGGCCGGCGTAGCGCACCCGAAGCTGACTGATCTCCCAGCGGACTTCGTCCGTGATGGGATCAGTTTCGCCATCGGGTTCGAGCAGGAAGCTCATCAGGTAGGTGAGCGACCGCTCGTGGTACTGGAGGGAGGACTCCAGCTTGCGTGCGCGCTCAGGATTGGCGCCCACGGTGCTGGTGGACCGCTCCAGCAATGCGGTGCCATATGCGGTCAGGATCTCCGTCACGCGTTCGGGCGTGGCGTTGGCCTGGGTGACCGCATACGGGTCGGTGATGGGCATCGGATGCCCCTTTCTCGTGCGCGGACCCGAGTCCTGCGGACTCGGGGTGGCATGCACGTGCTGCGCAAGCACATGGGTACGATGGCGCACGCTTCCGCCGCCACACCGGAGTGGACGGCGGATGCGTGAGTCAGTCGTCGGTGCGTGAGGCTCGCCAGAAGATCAGGACGCCAAGGAGCGAGAGCCCGATCGGTGCCCAGTAGGTGAGCAGGAACGCGCGCGCGTCCAGGTCTGGGCGGAATCGGATCAGGGCGATGATGCCGATCTCGATGCAGACCAACATGGCGAAGGTGATCGCCACTCGTAGGTTCATGGCTTCGGCAGATCGAGCGCTTCGGCCTGCTCATGGGTCACGTAGACGTTGTGCGGCAGGCCGTTGGCCGTGAGCTGCCACACCGTCTGGCCGGCGATGCGGGCCTTGCTGACGCGGGCGGTGGCGTTGATCAGCCAGTCGTCATGCGCGCCGCGTGCGCTGAAGTCGCGCGTGGCTTCTTGCTCAGGATTGGCGACCACTCGGAAGAGGTAGCCCTTGTGCTGCACGCTGTACGAGCGCGCGGGCATCGGCAGAGGCTCCTTGCGAATGGCGTGGCGTGGGTACAGGATCGGCGGCAGCGGCTTGCCAGTGTTCTGGTCGTAGCCGCCTGGATACTCTTGTGCGTACTGCGTGACGTGCTTGCGCTCAGCGCAGTCGCGAGCCTGATGCTTCATCGGCCAGACGAGACGGCAGTCGTTGCACATCCAGGCGTACTTGTGCGCGCTGGAGGGGCGGTAGCCGCCCTCGTAGAGCGCCTCCTGAATGTCCGCGTGGATCTTCTCCATCTTGGTGACATGCGCGTCACGAGGATCGTGGTAGGTCATGTTGGATAGCTCCTCGGCACCCCCGGGCGAACCCGGGGGTGCCATGTGTTGGATTGCTGCCGGTCAGTCTGCCTGGAGGATGTCGAGCATCCACACGAGCAGGTTGTCCGTCAGGAACAGCAGGGTGGCCTGATGCTCTTTTGGCACCCAGCAGATGTAGTCGTTGTTCAACTCGATGCGGACCAGCGCGGTGCTGTCTCCCTTCTTGTACTCGCCGTACTTGCTGATGGCGTCGTCCATGACTTCGCGCACGTAGTACAGCGCGCCCAGGCTGGTGTTCTCGGGGCCGCGCTTGGCATCGCAGGTGCTATCCTGCGATGCATTCTGCGTGGTACCGCCGGCCGCATGGGTCGGCGTCGTTGCGACCAATGTCATGGTGGTCGCGGCGAACATCGCGAGTGCGATGTTGGTGAGCTTCTGCCAGGGGCCACGGCGGATCGGCTGCGGGCGCGTGGTCCCGTAGCGCGGCGGCTGCACGAACACGGGGCCATGCAGCGGCTGCTTGCGCTCGCGCTTCCAGGCAGGGAGGCTCATGGCCTCAAGCTCGGTGATCTCGGGCATCACTGTGCCCTCCTTCCCGTGCACCTCGACGGCGCACGCCCCTGCCAGGGATCGCTCACAGGCAGGGGCGTGGGTCGGGCGAGGCTTTCGCTCTTTTGGTCTTATTACACATGAGAAAATCGTAAGACAGATGTTCCACGACCCCCGTCGTAGAACAAACGTCTTACGATTTTCTCATGTGTAGTACTAGCGAAAAATCGGGCTGTGGACGGGGGATTTTAGCCAGTTTGGCTAAAAACCGTCGGACAGATGTTCTGGTGCCGAAAGTCTGTTCTATGCATTCCTCCGATCTCGTGATATGGCTATAGGTCAGCGCGATTCGCTCGCGTGCACGCGCTCGACCGTCACACGAATGTGGCGGGCGAGCGCGTATCGCTAGGCGTGTAGCGGGGCGATGTCGGCGTCGAACCAATCGTGTGTCGGCGTGCCAACCCACCCGCAGAATTCCCAGCCGCTGCGGGCCTCGTGCACGCTCATATGCACGTGATAGGCGATGTCTACGTTGTGGACACCGTCTTCGGCAGGACGGTTGCACGTGACGAGCACGTGCTTGTATCGCGTGTCGCTTGTGCGCTCCAGCGAGCGCACTGCTTGCGCGAACGTCATGCCCATATCTTCGGTGGCTTCAAGCTCACCAGTGATTGGGCATACGAGGCGTAGATCGTAGTGCCATCCCATGTTGGATTCCTTTGAGGCAACGTTGTGACTGCGGGTCACAGCAGCCACAACGGCCTCGGTGTTAGATTACTCGGCGTCGTCGGCGTCCATGATGCTCTGCTCGATCCCGATCAGGATGTTGCGCGAGATCTCCTGCACCATCTCGCGCACGGCCCGGCGGGCGAAGCGCCGCTCGGAGCGGTGCTCCAGGGCGTGGTAGGTGGCGCCGATGCTCTGGCCGAGTGCCTCGGCAGCGAGCATGGCTTCCGCGAACAGTGCTGCCGTCTCCTCGGCGTCATCCCCCAGGAAGAGGGCACGCGCATTCTCCATGCGCTCAGCGACAAGCTCAGCTTGTGACATAGCCATCTGTGTGGCTCCTTTCCGCGAAGGCTTCGTGCTTCGCGATCTCTACGTCAGGGCGCAGGCTCTGGCGCAGGGATCGACAAGCGACGTGCCTAGAGCGTGCGACATGGCCTCTGGATGTTGGCCGGCACGCTCGTGCGCATGCACTGATAATTACCCCCACTTTTTTGGCTAAAAATGCCTAAAAAGGCCCCTTTGGGCATACTTCCGCTCCTTCGGGTCGCTTCGCGCCGCGCGCTCTCCCCCTTAGGCGGGGGCGGTGCATAGATTCTGCGCGGCGCTAGGATAAATTTTCCCCGGGCCGCGCTGAATTCTCGCCTGGAGTCGTCGTCCCCGGGCGCGCGTCAGGAGGCTCACTGGCGCCCCCCTGGTACCGGGACGCCAAGAAGCCCCCTGACCCATGTCAGGGGGCTCCACTCGGAGGGGGTGGGCCGGGCTACTTGCCCTTCTTGGTCTGGCCCTTCTTGGGGCGGGCTGGCGCCTGGAGCTTTGCCAGTTCCGCTTTGAGACGCTCGATCTCGGCCTGGGCGCGGGTCAGCTTGTACTCCGCGCGTACAGCCCGCGTGTGAAGTCTATTCTGCTCGGCCTTGCACAAAGTGTGCGTTGCGACCTCGGTTACACGGCCCGGTTGGGCGCTGGTGTGGTAGTCGGCCACGGGCGGGAGCGGTTCGAGCTTCGGCAGAGGCTCCAAACGCAGTTCTTCGGGATTTTTTAGCCCCTCATATAGCGATACCTCGCTGTGGCTATAAGTATCGAGCCTCGCGCCGACCTCGGGATACTGGACCTGGACGCTCCGTAGCTCCCCTCGGGGCATGGTCGGTCGGTTCCCGCCCAGCCCGCGCACCCGTATCCCGGCAACGCGCTCCGCGTGGCCTTCGGTCCGTACCGGCCCGCAGCGGCATAGCCAGGGCTGCTCTTTCGTGCCAAGGCACTCGCCCCACGCCGCGTGCTTCACGAGCGGTGCTTCGGGACTCCCACCGCGCAACGGTTTCACGGTCAGGCGAGCGGTGGGGTCCACCTCCGTCGCCTCGGACTCCGGTGATTCTCCGGAAGCCGCGGCCTCTACATCGGCCTTGCTGATGTTCCCAAGGGACATCAGCTCAGCGAAAACGTCATCTAGGCTGGACATCATCGGCCTCCGCAGGCACGGCGAAACCCCGGCAGGGCCTGCCTGCCGGGTGAGACGCGCGAAGCGGGCGGCCTTTCGGCCGCCCGCGTGAGGGCCTAAGCGCGGGCGAACTCGCGCACGCTGGCGGCCTGCGGATAGTTGGCGACTTCGGCATCACGAAGAGCGTTGAAGCACTTCGCGTGAGCGTTGAACTCTTCGCCCGTCATGCCTTCGAGCGCCCGCGTCGAGTTCTGCCGGAAGTTCGGCAGAGCAACAGCGCCCGCGTTCTCGACGATTTCTGACACGCGGCAGGCGCCGCATGGACGGTCACCGGTTGGCCGGTAGCCTTCGGCATTGTGCTGAATGGCCCGGTACAGAACGCCATCCTTGTCGCGAAGCTCTTTGTTCCCGTTCTGCTTTGCCGGCTTGCCCGGCTTGCCGGTCACTGGCGCGGCCTTCGGCTTGCCGAAGAGATCAAGAGCGGCGAACTGTGTTGCGAATGCCGCGCGGAGTCCGTACGCGGCCTCGTCGCGAGCGTTCAGGGTATCAAGCTCGCGCTCGCGCTCAACACGCAGGATCATCTCGTCAATCAACGGGTCAGAATCAAGGGCCTTCAGGGCCTTGATCTGAGCATCCCGTTTCGCGTTGACGGTAGCAGTCCGCTTGCGGGTGACATCGGCAAGATGCTTGCCGAGCAACTCGAAAGCCTTTGCGACATCGGCATCGTACGCGGGATGCGTAGAATCGGTAGTCGCGGCCTGGCCGGAAGGAATCTCTTCCTTCTGAGAAACCGTTTCGTTCGAAACGGTGGCGGGGGTATCGGCGGACATTGTCCGACCTTTCTGCCGCGTCTCTGCGCGGCCTTTGTGCTCGTCGCGCGCGCTCGCGTGCCCGACAACGACATGATATCATGAAATCCAATTGTCAAGAGCGAAAACCAGCTTATTCGGCCTTTTTGTGATGCCGAGGTTCCATTTCTCTTCGAGTATCTCAGAATGCGGGGGTGCCGACGCACGCGGCACGAAGACCTAAAGCTGTCAAGGTAACGTCGCCTCTTCTCCACGTTTTCACCGTGATTTCACCGGCACACGATCGCTCTGCATGCATGCATGCTTGCCTCGTATATCGCGGTTCTGCGACTCACGTCGCATTGTCAAGCTAACGTCCTCTTGACGACACGCCCTGCTCGGTGTAGACTGGCGCATGGTGATGCGTCAGCCACGCACCGAGTCGCTGGTCGAGTCGCGCTTGCTGCGGTACATGAAAGGCATCCCCGGGCTCGTGCATTTCAAAATGGGGCGCGATGGCTGGCCTGATCGGATCGTGTGTTACCGTGGTGTGTTCATCGGGATCGAGATCAAGTCAGAGCGCATCAACCACGAGCCAACCGTGAGACAAACGCAACGGATCGAGCAGATCAAGCGCGTCGGTGGCCTCGCTGGTGTGGTACGCTCGGAAGCAGAGCTAGAACAGTTCTTGCACAGGGTGGACAACTGGTATCACGACGGAGGTGGGTTCCCTTGGTCGCAACGATGACGGCTCCCAGCAGCCCCCGGCCCGAAGAGATCGACCCGACTCCCCCGCCCGCTCCAGCCACGACCGACGAGCCCTCCGAGGAAGATGTGGAGGACGACGAAGACGAATCCGACGAGGATGAGGACGAAGAGTCCGACGAGGATTCCGAGGACGATGACGAAGACCAAGAAGCGGAAGCGCGCGGAGAAGCGGCAACAGTCCGAACTGCAACAGCGGTTGCGCAGAGGGCTCGACACTACATCGACCAAGGGATCGACCTCGACCAAGAAACCGTCACGTCCGAAAAAGACGGCTACATAGCGGGGCTGGTCGTCGGCATTCGTCTGGCCTGGGCCGACCCAGGGCTGTCCGACGATCTCGCGCGCATGATGATCGAAGCCATCGCGGACGGGTATGGCGTGCCCGTGGGCGAGATCGAACACGGTGTGGAAGCCGACGTGCTCGGGCTGCTTGCCGACTACGAACAGGCGCATCCACGGCCCCAAGTGCCCAGACGAGCGAGTGCATGACGAACGGCAAGCGCTACATCGGTCCGATGCAGGATCGCTTGATCCTGCCATCGGCCGGCAAGCTCGTGTCCTACGATGCTCAGGCGCTCGACATCCTCGATGCCGATGGGATCGCCGTGCTCTTCGAGCTACTGGAAGCCGACATCAACTTTGATGGCCTGAGCGTGCCCGTCCAATGGTTCGCCGCCGCGACTTCCTGGCAGCAAGCCGAGGCCATCGAACGCGCGGTGAATCGGGACTACCCTCCCACAAGCATGGCCGGCATCAGGATCGAAGGCGTCGTCAGAGCATCGGATGCCGTCCACTGGCTGCGCATGCTGCGGTTGCGCACCCACAATGGGCCGACGAAGCAGACTACGATGGCGCTACTGAAGCGATGAACGAACCCCCGCGCATGCCTACTAACCAATCATCGCGCATGCGGCGCCCCGACGAAGCGGCGTTCAATCGGCTGTACCGCCAGAACGAGCAGTGTCGGAGCGAAGTGGCCCGGCTGCGCATCCAGTCCGATCGGCTGTTCGTGGCGCTGGCGACACTGCTGGCGTTCTGCGCGGAGCATGAGCGCAACTCGCTGCTGTATGACGACCGCCCCGTGTGGCGAGCGGCGCCCACAGGCGATCCGATCACCGCTGCCAAGATCGTGATCAAAGACGTGCTCGCCGCAGCAGCCCAACAGGCACCGACATCATGAGCCGCACCTATCCCGAACGGCATTCGCATCGCAGCCCGCAGTGGGATGGCAAGGTCGATCCCGAGATCATGGCCGAGTGCATCGTCATCGACAGTGCCTTCGCGTCATGGCTGATGAAGCGGCACCTGGACAACAACGACGTGCTCGACATGGCGACAGTGCGTGCTGCCTGGAGAGCCGCATGGGTGGAAGGCGTGATCAGCGAACGATTCCGTGTACGGCTCGCTCCCCTCCCCGACCATGACAACTGAAGAGGCTCGCAGCGCACCGCCTGCGAGCAACGGCGAACGGGACGGCACACGGACGCAGCCGTTCCCGTTCGCTAACCGCATCGTGGGCTATCGGCCCAACGTCGATCCCCGTGCGCTGCCGCCAAACCCTCGGAACCCCCGGCTGCATCCCGTGCAGCAGAAAGAGGCGATCCAGGGCATCCTGGCGGAAGTCGGCTGGGTCGGCTGTGCGATGTACAACGTGCGCACGGGACGGCTCATCGACGGGCATGAGCGCCAGGAGCAGGCGATCCTGCACAACACGACCATCCCCGTGCTGGATGTGGACCTCTCCGAAGAAGAAGAGCGGCTGGTGCTCACGTCATTCGACCCCTTAGCTGCGCTGGCATCGTATGACGAAGGCACGCTGACAAGCCTGCTCGAAGAAGTCTCGACATCTTCAGAGGCCGTGGCAACACTGCTGGCTGACATGCAGCAGCAGATCGACGTGCTGGCCGACACGGCGTCCGCGAACACGTTCACGAATCAAGGCCAGAGCCATCTCGGTGGCGACCGTCAGACGGAGCGGGCCACCATCGTGCGCATCGCACTCCACGTGCAATCCGTCCGACGCATCGAACAGGCGTTAGCGCGCTGCATCGCGCTCCACATCCGCGAGCAAGCTGTGACAACCCCCCGGCGCCTGGACCGGGGGGAAGCGCTCACGGAGATCATGGAGCAGTACCTCGCGCATACCCCGGCGACGGAGGACGCAGCCGGCGCCTGACACCTACCAGGGGGTGTCCATGACTGCTGAGATCGAAGAGTTCCTTGCGGAGTGTCTCGTAGCGCGGGGCATCGACGTGGAGATCGGCCTCCGCGTCGCCATGTCCGAAGGTGGTGTGGACGAGTACGCGCTCAGGGGCACGTTCCCGACCGGCTCGTCATGGTGGGCCTACCAGTTGCATTACGGTGGCGCCGGGTATGAATACCTGGGCACCGTGGCCGGTATGGGCAATGGCTTCACGGAGCTAACCCTCTGGCAACCCGGCGAGGAAGCGGCCTGGCGAGACGCAGCGCGATACGCGCTCAATCGCGCCAAGAACAGCGGCTGGTCGGCCTGGTATGGTGCCGCGCACGTCGGCATCGGCAAGTGGGACGGCATCGACCGCACGGCGTTCTGGGATGCCAACGCCGAAACCTGGGACTTCGAGCACGTCATCGACCTGCCGCCCACGGCGTATCGCGTTGTCTATGATCGGGCTGAGCCGCCGCACATGCAGAACCGCTCGTATGACTGTAGTCAGGAGTCAATCGAGTGGAGCCTCTACGCGCTCGGGCGTGAGCCATCCGATGACTGGATGGAGAACGCCATGATCGCGGAAGGGGTCATGACACCCGACCTGGGATGCACCGACGCCAGCGGCAACGGCTTAGCTGCGTTCATTCGGCGGCATTACGCCGAGTATGGCTACGACGCCAATACCGAACAGCGCGTCTCCTGGGACTGGATCTGCAACGAGGGAGCCACCCCCGATGGCAGCGGGCATGCCTACCCGGTCATGATCGGCGGCGGGAACTGGTACCACTGGGCGGTGGTGCGCGATTTCGACCCGGCATCCAGACAGCTCATGTTGGCGAATTCGGCCCCGGGGTGGGGCGGCGTCGGCCAGACGATGAATCGCGAGCAATGGGAGTCGCGCGGTCCCTGGAACATCGTGCGCGTCACCCATCGCGATCTGTTCGCGCCGCCGACGCTTCCGCCCGTTGAGCCACCGGTCGAACCGCCGACCGATACGCGCATGGATCGCATCCGCGAGCATGCCGAGGAGATCATCACTATTACCGAAGAGCCAGCGCCGTCATGAACGACGACGATGAGCCCGTCGCCGCGATCCTCATTCTCGTTGCAGCGGGTATCATCGCCGTCATCGTCGTGTTGTACCTGCTCACGCCGTCGAGGTAGCGATGCTCACGCTCGTGCTCTTCCTGATCATCCTGTTCGTGCTCTTCGGCGGCGGGGGCTACTATGTCACCCGTCCCGGCTACGCCGGTCCGGCCGCAGGCATGGGCAACCTGTTGTACATCCTGGCCGTCGTGGTGGTGATCGTCATCGTGCTCAACCTGCTGGGGGTGATCTGATGCCACAAGGCAAAGGCGCGGGTCATCGCGAGCATTCCACGCTCGATCAGAAGGTACACCTCCGACAGCAGGTGCTGGCCGATATCGCTCGCGATCCAACGAGAGATCCGCGCTTGCCGCCCATTGTGCTAGAGGCGTATGGCGGCTCGGGCTCGGTCTACGCGCGTTGCTACGGGCCGAGGCGATTGCTCTCGGCTGAGCTACCGGTCCTCGCAACGCTCCCAGCAGTGACGGATGGGGTGGTGCTGGAAAGGGACGCCCAGAAAGTCGATCGGCTTACCATCGTCCGTCCGCATTGGGCGGTGTACCAGGGCGACACGCCGGCCCTGTTGGGCTCGGGCCTGGGCGGACATCTGGCCTGCGATCTCTGGGACATCGACCCCTATGGCGAGTCGCTGACCACGCTCACGGCGCTGCTGATGTCGTGCGCGCAGGGGCTCCGGCCCAGTCCCCCCACGGTGTGGATCGCGGCGAACGACGGTGCCCGACAGGCGCTGCGGCGGCGGGCGGCAGCGGTCTGGGAAGCGGACTACCTGCCGAAGCAGATCGTGGATCGGTACGGCACCGCCCTGGAGATGAACTACCTGGATGTCGTCCGCGAGATACTGGAATCGCTGGCAAGGATCGCCGGGTACACCGTCGAGCGATACGACGGCTACTACTGTGGGCATGTGCTTCAGAATACCCACTACTGGGCACGGCTGGAACGCACGTGAGCCCAGAGACGCGCATCAAGCTCCACACGTGGCTGGCGGTGATCTGGCTGGTGCTGACCATTGTGACAACCGCGTGGGCCTGGGCAGTGCAGAAGGACATCCTGCTGGGGTGGATCACCTTCATGTCGGGGTATGCTAACGTCGGTACACACTGGTCGGCCCGCGAGGGTGCGGCGCCCTCTGCGGAGGCATGATGGCACAGTACACGCTGAAGATCCCCGAGCTTGCCAACGCTGAACTGAAGCTCACCGTCGAGATCGAGCGCCTGCCGATCACCGACGACAGCATGCCGAGCTACGCTGAGCTTCGCCCGTCACGAGTCGTCATCCATCTCGGCGGCGAAGAGGTCTACTCCTGGCAGCGGCCGGGCATGGTAGCGTCCATTGGTGATGCGCTCTCGCGGCGGAAGCCCTAACATGAGTGTGATGCCGCTGCCGCTCCGTCAGCCCTGGCTGAAGCTCCCTGAAGAGAACGCCCAGCAGTACGAAGCGTTCGAGCGGTATCGCGACCTGGGCTCGTCGCGCTCCATCGAGCTAATCGTGCAGCAGTTGACGCCGGCACAGGCGCTCAAAGAGGGCGAAGACGAGCGGCGCCTGATGCTGCGGAACATCGCGAAAGCCGGTAAGCTCCAGACGGACGTACCGTTCGCCTATCAGGTGCTGACCTGGGCGAATCGTTTTCGCTGGGCCTTTCGCGCCGAGCAGTTCGACCGCCATGTCGCGGCGATGGCGTCGGAGAAGATCGCGTCCGAGCACGCCCAGATGCTGCAACGGCATGTGGCAATCAGCATGCAGTTGCAGGAAAAGGCGCTCAGTCGTCTCCGCGAGATGGACCCATCAGAGCTAACCAGCAAAGAGGTGCTGGCCTACTTGAAGGAGTCCGTCGATCTGGAGCGCGTCTCTCGGCAAACCCCACGCCCTATGTCACAGCACGTCGAGGATGCGGCGCCGGCCGATCCCGAGGCGACTGATCGGAGGATGCTGTCCGATGTCTTCACCATCCTTGTCGAGTCCGGCGCGCTCCCCGAAGGATCAGACTTCGATCTGGCTGAAGGAATCATTGACGCCAAAGCTCACGAAGTATATTCCTCACCAGCCGACGACGAAGCAGACAGCGTTCCTGCTGATTCCACACCGTGAGGCGTTCTACGGTGGCGCAGCGGGTGGAGGTAAGTCTGACGCGCTGTTGATGGGCGCGTTGCAGTACGTTGACCAGCCCGACTACGCTGCACTGCTCCTGCGGCGCTCCTATGCCGATCTGACGCTTCCCGGCTCGCTGATGCAGCGTGCTGAGGAGTGGCTCGCCGGAACAGATGCCAGATGGATCGATAAAGAAAAGACCTGGGCATTCCCGTCCGGGGCTCGCGTGTCGTTCGGCTACCTTGCCACCGAAGCTGACAAGTATCGGTACAAGTCGGCTGAGTTCCAGTACATCGGCTTCGATGAGCTAACACAGTTCACCGAATCGATGTACACCTATCTTATCACTCGTCTTCGTCGTCTCTCTGCATCGAAGATTCCGCTGCGCATGCGCGGTGCATCGAACCCGGGCGACATCGGCCATGAGTGGGTACGTCGCCGCTTCGTAGATTACAAGCCGGCGCTCGCCCCCGAGACGACGCCAGCGGAACGGCTGCGCATCGTCCGTCCATTCGTCCCGGCGAAACTCGACGATAACCCGTTCCTCGACTCAACTGAGTATCGAACGAACTTTGAAGAAGTCGATGTGGTTACGCGCGAACAGCTCCTGGGCGGGGACTGGACCGTTACTGAGCAGGGTACGCGCTTCAATCGATACGACTTTCAGTTCATTACACCAGCCGAGGTACCCGGTGGGCTGCACTGGATTCGCTACTGGGATATCGCGGCTACGGAGCCGAAACCTACGTCGAAGCGGTCAGGGCCTGACTTCACGGCGGGTGCCAAGCTAGGCTATCAGCCTGAGACGGGCAACTGGTACCTTGCAGACATGCGGCGCTGGCAGCGTGACCCCGGGCCAACTGAGCGTATGATCGAGCAGGTTGCCGAAGAAGATGGCTTGGGCGTACGCATCTACATGGAGGAGGAGCCCGGCGCGTCAGGCAAGGGCCTGACATCACATTACCGTCGCAACATCCTGTGGCGGTACATGTTCCGAGGGGTGCGCTCGACCGGTTCCAAGGAAGTACGCGCGGCGGTGTTCTCAGCCGCAGTCTCCAACCACCGCTTCTTCGTGGTGTACAGCCCGTGGACCGAGGCGTTCATCCGCGAATGCGAGATGTTCCCCAATCCGGGCTGGCATGATGACCAAGTCGATGCTGTCTCCGGGGGGATGCAGAAGGTAAAGGGGCGCCGTCGCATCCAGGCCGTTGGCCGGACCGTTCAGGAGATCGAGGCTGCCGAGCATCATGCGCAGCTTCGCCGTACCATGCGAGTCATTGCATGAGATTCGACCGCATGTCCCTATGGATGTTCATCGCGCACATGATCGCGTTGATGCTGCTGATCATGATCATCCTATCGTTCATCGTGTACATCAGCATTGAGCCGTTGTTACGATGAGTCAGCGTATCGTGCGCGTACAGATCGCCAATGGCGAGGTCATCGCCGTTCGTGGGAAGCTGGCCGACATGATCCATTGGATCGCTCGCAACAAAGAGAAGATCGAGCCGATCCATCAGGGCGAGTTGTCATTCAACTGGTCCGAGTCTGACAACGGCGATGCTGGGACGTTCCGCCCAGCCTACAAAGCCGTCATGGCATCAGAGAGGCTGTCACGATGATGGATAGCACGCTAGGGTTCCAGATCGTCACGTTGCAGCATCGCTCACGCTATCACTACGTACCGATGTGTGTAGAAAAGACCGTCAAGTTGATCGATCCTCTCGGCAAGATGGACTACCTCTGGGTCAGCGACCACACGATCTGCGGAATCGCCGGCCCCTGGACGGGCGTTCGCGGCGGCAGCAGCGCACAGATGTGCCATGCTTGCGAGCGTGGCATCGAGACAGCGTTCGAGCATGCGCCTGATCACATCCGAGCGCGAGCATTCTCCGGAGAAAAGGTATGAACATCTTCACCAGGATGTGGCGCTCGACGGTGATCGCCTTCAAGTCGTTCAACATGGTCTGGTCGGGCCAGGGTGGCGGCGAAACAGGACTGGCTGATGCCTTCAGGTTTGGGCGGTCGCAGTACGACTTCCGCCGAGACATTGTCAGCGGACGCGACAACTCCATCATCATGTCGGTGCTCGGCTGGATTGCACGCAACTTTCCGCAGGCTGAGCTTCAGGTCGTCTCTCCGCAGAGCGACAACACCTATAACGTCGAGCCGCAGCATGAGCTTGTGCGCGCTATCGCGCAGCCGAACCCGTTCTACTCGGGTGAAGCGCTCTGGATCGCCACGCTGCTCGACTTGATGACTTCAGGCAATGCCTACTGGCTGCTCGCGAAGGGCGCCTACAACACGCTGGGCGAGATCTGGTATGCGCCACAGAACCTGCTCCGTCCGCGCTGGAACGAGAACGGGACCAAGTTCATTGAATGGTATGAGTACACACCCGATCCCACACGGACGGACAAGCAGTACAAGATCGCCGTCGAGGATGTGGTCCACTTCCGTGACGGCATCGATCCGGCAAACACGCGACTCGGACTGTCCAAGCTCCGCAGCCTGATGCGCGAGATCTGGACGGACGACGAGGCAGCAAACTTCTCGGCAGCGCTCCTGCGGAACCATGCGATCCCCGGTGTGATCATCGCGCCGGGCGATGATGAC
>Ga0081455_10000225_pt1 | contig 72949 bp, 81 predicted proteins | sample TabmetS3T2R1_FD_70207 | JGI IMG/M metagenome (GOLD analysis project Ga0081455, IMG submission 70207) | Tabebuia heterophylla rhizosphere microbial communities from the University of Puerto Rico - S3T2R1 | ecosystem: Host-associated > Plants > Roots > Rhizosphere ...
TGAATTTCACTCTCACACTCCAATGCACACCTAATTGGTGTCAAGGTGACCCACCCTTGTGCCGAATGGCACAAGCGCAAGTGAGGACAGGACCGGATGGTTCTCAGTCTGCCCACTGGCGTGGCATTAGGCTGCCCACTGGCTTGACACGGAGGACGGACTGCACATGTCATGTCGATTGGCACCGGAGGGCCGGAACCCGGACTCCCACCCTCTCACCGGAGACGGACAGAACTCCAGCAGTGCTGCAATCCCCTAGACCATCGGTCAGGTACACACGCGCGGTGGTAGGATGGCCGGAACCCCATGGAAGTCGAGGCCCCGATGGCTAGCAACGGCGAAGGTGGACAGGAGCACCCGATCTACGGACAAGAGCCGGTGACAGTCGAGTTGCTGACAAAGGTCGGGCACTCACTCGAAGCGCTGATCGGAGAGCTTGACGAGTTCAGCAGGGCGCTGACTGCGGCACGAATGCGCGTGCAGCGCTTCACCGAGGCATTTGGTGATGCCAAGGAGATTGACACTGAGAGTGCCGGAGGTTCACCTGCTCCCAGCACTCCTCCAGCACGAGTGGAACAGATGGACGGCGTGATGTGCGGTGTCTGTGGCGGGATGATGCGACGGACAGGAAGCTGCTACACCTGTGAGTCGTGTGGCAACAACACGGGCTGCGGGTAGAGAGGACCACTCCGGCCATGTCAAGAGACTTGTCACTACTGGGAGACGGGCCGACGCCGGACAAGTGGAGTCCGCCATCGGACTGGAAGGCGCGCTTGCAACAGATATCCCCGCGAAATATCAGGATCGGAGACAGACTCCTACTTCCGGGGGCGCGGCCCGAGGTACTGAGTTGGAGCACGCGCGAGGAGTACCTATCCGGTCCAGTAACCTGGCACACTGACTTGTCGTCGTTCCGCTCCGGCCACGGCAGTCTGGAGGGCGATGACATGACAGTTCACGTGACAGACAGGGGGTGGGCCGAGCAGTTCCAGTACCCGCTGTACGGGATCGACTTCGCCGTTGTGTACGTCTACCGGGAGGAATCATGAGCAAGTTCCTGGCCAGCGGTGAGGTGATCCATCCCCAGTTGGTGTTCACGCTGCCGGAGGAGAAGCGCCCGGACAAGCTGATGTACCACGGCGTGCACCACCCGATGACGGGAGAGACACACCCAGTGTGTGTTGTGCATCCGAACGGCGAGGTCAAGATCTTCCCGCTGCACTCGCGCCGGGAGGATGTGCTGTCGGCGCTGGCGCGCGACTACGGGATCGAGTTCGAGCAGCTACGGGGGATCTCATGGGAGAACGACGATGCTGATGCTGGATGACATCCGACTTGCTACTGGGCTGACGCCATACCGGCCGTGGATACGCGGGCGCGGGTGGAAGCCGGTGAGCGAGATCCTGGACCAGTTCCGGGAACATCACACTCCGTGGGAGCTACAAGTAGCAACTCACATGCTGGATGTGCCGATCACGTTCGACAAAGCGACCGAACAGCCGTCTGTGCCGGTGCGTTTCCGGCCAATCGAGGTCGATGACGAGCAGAACTTCCTGCCGCCCAGCCAGTTCGGGGTGATCCGTGACCAGTAAGGTGGTACTCCGGCGTCCGAAACCGGGGTCAAACCGCGCGAAGGTGTACGCGGAATTGGGCTACAACACCGGCCAGACGCTCGAAGAACTGGTTATGGCAACCGGATTGACGAAGCCACAGGTGCGGACGGCGCTCCAGGGGATGCAGGAACTTGGCCTCGTGGAGTGCTGGCGCCGCAAGCAGGCGCTCTGGAGCCGTGTCGGTGCTGGTGAGCACAACGATCCAACTACCTACCCGCCTGTTGAGGGCCTGTATTCGGCCCCGGCCGAGACACAGTTCCCGACGAAGCTGTCGGAAGTGGTTGATCCAGCTACAGGCGAGCCGGTGCCGCCGTGGAGGAGACTCTGATGCGCAATGTGACAATCAACGTGTCAATCCGGCACAACGAATCGATGCGAATCCCGCTCGTCGCCGTCCTGCTCGCGCTGCTCGTGCTGGCGTACCTGCTCCGGCAGGGCGTCAAGACCTGGCAGTAGCCCTCTCGCGCGCTCCCACAGGGCCGGGGATCTCCCGGTCGCTCGCGCACGCGCGGGGTTCCACGGGCGCGTGGGGCTTCTTGCGCTATGATCCCGTCTTGACCATGCCCGGCGTGGATCGAGCCATGATGTCCGAGAGGACCACTTACAGCGAGCGAGCCGTGGAGTACGATAGCAACATACTGTGTAAGCGAGTCAAGATCACAGAGAGGACCCTGTTAGCAGAGCGAGCCAAGAGATCAGGAGAGCACCCATCACGATCAGCGAGCCAAGCAAACTGACAAGCAACAAGCTAAGTGAGCGAGCCGTGGGACGTGAGGGCACCAGCTTCTTATAGCGAGCCAGTTGGCATTAGAGGACCAGTCTCGTGCAGCGAGCCATACCTACCGGAGAGCACCACGCTTCTGAAGCGAGCCGCGTCACCTGAGGGAACCACACTGGTGCAGCGAGCCATTGAGGTACGAGTGAGCCATCGAACTCAAGCGCACCATCTCTCGTCAGCGAGCCATCGGTAAAGAGAGCACCGCTTCGATGGAGCGCAGCCAGGGAACTGAAGTAGCAACCAGCTTGACCGAGCGAGTCATCGTTCTCCAGAGCACCATTCGAGTTAGCGAGCCATATCAGGGAAGTGAACCATGTTGTCAAAGCGAGTCAACTGCAACGAGAGGACCAAAAGGACGAAACGAGCCATCGGATTCGATAGCAACAGAGCTTACAAGCGAGCCACGATTTCCTAGGGCACCAAAGAAGCCGAACGAGCCAGCCTTGAAGAGAGCACCTTGATGCGCAAGCGAGCCACGTTTCACGAGAGCACCAAATGTCCATGAGCGAGGAGGTGAGTATGACAATCAAAGTAACAGACCACACGAGCAGCGGTAAGCGCAGTGTCGGTACGCCTGGCAATCACGCTAGTTGGCCGACACGTACCTACAGCCGCCTCAACCGCGCCGAGGCATGGATCGCCTACCTGTTGGCGATGTTCCCCGGAGCCAAGGTCGAGCGCGTCACCGTCCCATAGCAATCGACTAGCCAAATTGCACGAGAGTGCCAAGCAGTAAGAGCGAGCCATCAGTCGAGAGAGCACCCACTAACCCGGAGAGCGAGCCAGCGCTGTAGGAGAGTACCCAGCAACCGCAGCGAGCCGAAGGACGTGAGAGGGCCGAAGATTCGTAGCGAGCCATACCAACTTGGAGAGTACCGAAGAAGGACAGCGAGCCACCTTGCCTGAGAGGGCCGAAGAAGCGAAGCGAGCCATTCCAGATGAGAGCACCACATCGGGAGCGAGCCAACGATTCGTAGGGCACCAGTGAATCAGAGCGAGCCTAGGATGACGAAGGGCACCATAGGGCAAGAACGAGCCATGTGCTCCGAGAGAACCAAGTGTTCCAGAGCGTTACTAACCACGAGTGAAGGACAACATGCCACAACCGCAGTTCGATGAGCTTGCCAGGCTCACCAGCGACATCAAGAAGGCCACTAGGACCCTGGAGCAGCGCGAGGCGCGCTACCTGGTGGACACCTACTACCAGCTTCAGGACTACCGCATCTCGTCTGACAACCAGGTGCGCAGTATGGCGAAGGATGAGGAGCCGCATCTCACGCTCGACTTCTTCGCCGGTCAGATGCGGACGCTGGAGAACCAGCTTCGCTCCGTGCTCGAAGCCTGGACCAACACCGACCCGCTTGGTGTGTGGGCCAAGTCGATAACTGGCATCGGACCTGTCATTGCTGCCGGTCTGCTGGCCCATATCGACATCGAGAAGGCCCCGACCGTGGGCCACATCTGGCGCTACGCCGGGTTCGACCCCACCGTCGAGTGGGGCAAGGGCCAGAAGCGGCCCTGGAACGCGGGCCTGAAGGTCGTCTGCTGGAAGGCGGGCGAGAGCTTCGTCAAGGTGTCTGGCAACAAGAATGACATCTACGGCAAGTTCTACCTCAGCCGCAAGGACTTCGAGGTCGCGCGCAACGACTCTGTGAGGGAGATCTCACGCAACGCCATCGAGGTCGTCGGCCACCAGGGGCGCAATGACGACGGTAGCTACCTGGTGATGGTGGACAAGGAGCTTGTCACTGTCTACATCATCAACAACCGCTACTTCTACGGCGGCAACGCGAAGGCCGCGCACGCCGTGCTCACGCGCAAGAAGATCGGCCACGACACCGACGCCTACAAGGCGTACTCGGTCGGCAAGCTGCCGAAGGCGCACATCCACAGCCGTGCCAAGCGCTACGCCGTCAAGCTGTTCCTGGCGCACTACCACGAGACGGCCTACCGGCTCCACTTCGGCACCGAGCCGCCTGCGCCGTACCCCATCGCGCAACTCGGCCACACGCATAGGATTCCGGCTCCGAACCCGGTGTAGGGCCGCAGCGGCTCGACAGAAGGGCTAGAATGCCGTTTAGCGCCGCCCGAGGCCGGTGTCGTGTCCTCCGGGACCGGGTTACTGGGACAACAGACATCTCGATTGTCATCGGTACAGGCGGCGCAACTTCGTTGACAACACACATGGCTACCAAAGGGGGCCAATGAGCAACGCACTGAATGACCTGCTCGCGAGCTTGATGTCCGACTTCACGTCCGGCATCAGGATCTCTGAGGATCGCCGCACCGTGCGCGTGCGACTGCTGCGCTTCACCAACTTCGAGTTGGTCTTCAGCCATCCCAAGATGAAGATCGCTGAGCGCATGAGGGCCGAGAAGCCGGACTACTCGATTCCGATACCAGTTCAGTTGATCAACCGCAAAAGCGGCAAGCCGGTGCGCGGTTTCGACCACGGTCACATCAATCCCTGGTGGCTGCGCCGGTCGGTCTACGAGCTTGCCGCCGCCGTCGCGTGGATGGAGCGCGAGTGGGACGTGATGTCGGACGAGTTCATTGCCATGATGGAGGCACAAGACAAGGAGGATGACAACGATGACTAGACCACCGACACGCGGTGGCGCAGATAGCGTCAGGCTGGCCGGTGGCAGCCGACCGGCGTCGATGACGGTGCTCGATGTGGACTCCGAGGACCCGACTGTCAAGCGGGATGCCTGGTTCGTCTACCTGATGCCGGTGCAGACCGGCGTGCAGATGATGGCCAGCGGCCACTTCGGCTACTGGGAGGAGCGCCCGAAGGCCAGCTACGAGCCTGGTAGCGGCGTGATCCGGGTCGAGGGTGGCTCGGATGAGCCAATCTTGTTGGTAACCGCCAACAACAAGGTATCGCTGTTCATCGCCACGGCTGAGCACACCGAGGCGCGGCCGGTGCCGCAACTGAAGGAGCCGGAGCAGGAGGGAGGACAAGCGGCATGAACTGGAAGACCGTGATCATTGCGATCTTCGGGATGGGCGCGGTGATCGCCATCATCCATCCCAGTTCGCTGGAGACACCGGAGCCTGCTCCTGCCCCGGCAGCCAAGACGGTGGTCATCAAGCAGACTGCTGCTCAGCAACCGGACGGCTACATCAGCGAGGAGCAGTGCGCTCGGATCGCCACCGGGATGCCGGTTGCCGACCTGGTGTGGAAGTTCGGCTGGCCTGCGAACGACTATCCCTACGGCTACGAGCGCTTCTTCTACCCGGTCCATGACCGTGGTGAGGACCGCTGCGTGGTCGAAACCGATGACAACAAGGTCGTTAGTGCCTTGTACCAGGACCGCTAGGAGGCGAGATGGCACGATTCAAGCTGTATGGCCGCGTGATCCCGGCCCGAGAGGAGAACGAAGCGCCACTGTCGCGCGAGGAGCAGAACGCCTTGCCCACCGAGTTGGTGTACGAGACGGATGATCAGTCCGAGGCGGCGCAGATTCAGCGCTCCGGAGGCTTCTTCCGCAACCGGGAGACGTTCGTCTCGGTCACGTCGGTGGAGGACACCTTCGAGCAGCGCGGCAGCGCCGACCCGCAGACGATGCCGCAGCGGGGCGAGTGATGGCCAAGCCGAAGCTCAGCGAGGAGCACGAGCGTCTGCTGGACGAGGCCAACGAGCTTGGTGTCGATACCACCGGCTATACCGATCCGAAGGCGAAGCTCGACCAACTGCGTGAGCAGATCGCTCGTCGTACGTCGGAGATCGCCAGGGAGGCTGCTGCCAAGGAGCGCATGGCGGCGGCGATGGGTGGTCAGGCCGAAGAGGACGAGTTCTCCGGCTTCGATGAGGCTGCCGGTGCCACACGTGGCGTGCTCGTCCGCATCGTGGAGTGGTCGGAGTGGATTCCAGTCAAGTTGTCACCGCACCTCAAGGGATTGTCGGTGGCCAACGGCGTCACCGGCTTCGAGGCGGGCGAGCACGAGAAGGTCGTCAGCATCGAGTCGATGGACACCAACCGGCGCAAGCGGGTCCCGTTGGACGACGGCGACGGGCACATCGAGTACAGCCTGCATGTCATGAAGGCGATCCTCGCCAACAACGTGTCCACCGAACTGCTGAGCCAGATGATCGATCTCCAGGGTGGCGACCGCGAGGGCCAGCAGCCGTCCGGCCAGATCGTCATGCCGGATGCCGTGAAGCCGAACCGGGCTGCGCGCCGGAGGCGAAGCTGAAGCCCAAGCCGGGTGTCAGGGAATACCGTGCCAGTCTCAAGGCAGAAGCCAGGCGACTTTACACTGAGGCCGGGATGTCCGGCCCGGAGATCGCTCGCCATCTGCATGTGCACAAGCGCACGGTCTACGGCTACCTCCATGCCCACCCTGACATCACCCGGAAGCGCGGTCGGACGGCCAAGATGCGTGGCAAGCTTCGCATGGTTCCCCATGACGAGATCGACAAGACGGTCTTCCTCTACCGGGAACCGCCGGATGGACTGGGTTGGAGTTCCACAGAGATTGCCGAGGAGCTTGGCATCACCCATGCCACGGTCCTCTACCGGCTCGATGCAGCCGGTGTCCAGCGTCGTACCAGGGCGGAATCACTCCGTCTACGCTTCGCTCGCAAGCCACGAGCGGTGCCAGGAGAAGGAAAACCACGAGACAAGAAGGTTGCTAATGGGTGACGAGTTCAACCCGGCCGAGTTCTTCGCGCAGATCCGTAAGTCGGCGTCTGTCAAGGCGGGTGCCATCATGTTCGGGCAGGCGCAGATCGCCTACTACGACACACTCAAGGAGCAGATGACCGACGAGGAGGCGTTCAACCTGCTGGCGCACACCACGGAGGTGCTGGTGCGCTCGCTGCTGGCAGCCGCCGCGCCGACGCTGAAGGTGCTGCTGGAGGCGGCGGCGCTGTGGGAGTTCCTGGGCCTCAAGGAGCAGATGGGTGGGAAGGAGGTGCCGGGTGAGTCGAAGTGACACGCTGAGCGAGGGCCAGAAGCTTGTCGAGGTCTGGCGGATCGAGTATGAGCCAATGCCGTTGGCACATCGCGGTCCCGACCGAGTGCGTGGCCGGATGGTCTGGTGGCCGCACGCCACTCACTACGCCAGCAGCGTCGAAGCGCCGGACATCCACACAGCCCGGTTGCAGATCGTGCTCGGTCAGGCCCGTGCGATCTGCGACGATGCGCTGGCCTTCAAGTACGACGAGGACAACATCCACAATGCCAACATGCTTGCTTGGTTCAACGGCAAGCTCCAGGAGCTTCACGACGAAGAGGATGCGGAGGGCCTGACCGTCAAGCGTAGCAAGCAGCTTGACAGGGAGATCCGCCTCCTGGAGCGCCTGGTCGCTGAGTGGCAGGAAGAACACGACTATTGGCCGGAGGAGGACGATGCCCCAGGGTCGGAAGCCACCCGCGCGAAGGACAAGCGCACAGCAGCCCTCGCAGTCTCCCGAGCAGCAGCCGAAGCCGTCCGATCTGGAGGTGGCGAAGACTGACATGTTCTATGCCATTGCTGATCTGTGCGGTGCAGCGTCGGCCTTCTTGGGCGATCTGCTCGCGATGCTCAAGGAGGAGGGCCGGTGAGCAAGAAGCTCAACAACGGCAAGCTGCGCAAGCTCAAGGACCGGAAGTCTGACAAGCAGCTTGACCGACGCGCCGAGCGCAAGCTGGAGCGTGATGAACGCAAGGAACGCAACAAGAAGAGGCTGGCAACCGATGCCGATGGATAAGAACCCGCACCACATCTTCCTCGACGTGACCAACATGGAGGCCAACGTGGACTCCCGTCACCGCGACGACTTCATCACCATCGAATTCGCCGGGACCGTGACGCCGACGCTCAAGGAGCGGATCACCAAGGCGTTCAAGGACGGCCGGTTCGAGATCATCCCGAAGAAGTTCGGATGACCAAGCCACCTGACAAGGACAAGAAGGTCCACGTCTCGGAGTCAGGGCGTGCTGCTGCTGTTCGTACCGGCACCAGCGAGCGTGAGGTGCACGAGGCGCTGACGGGAGCCGACCAGCTTCCCGGCATGGGCCAAGAGCTTGGCAGGCCACCTGGCAGGCCGGACTTCGATCCTCATGACCGCAGCGACGTGGATGTCGATGTCGAGGAGGCTGTCAACGCACGGGTCGTCATCCTCGCCTTCGTCGGCCAGGAGGGTGGCAGCCTGGAGGAGCGCGCCAAGGAGGTCATGGCCTACGCCGAGGGCAAGGGCATGTACCTGCTGACTGCCAGCATCGGCCCGGTGGACGACGACGTGTGGTGGGCGGTCGTCGGTGGCTAGGCGTAGGCCCACAACTGTCAACCCGGAGGACTTGACGCCCCGTGAGGGCAAGGTGCTCCGCTACTTCGTAGGGAGGCAACGTGCCGGTGACAATCAGACCGCCACCGACGACTGCATCGTGGAGATCGAATGGAGCGATCTCCCCCACAACCACAGCCAGGCTCTCCTGACGGTTACCAGCCTGGTTACCAAGAAGCTGCTGGCCAAGGTCAGCGATGGCCATCACACGCCGACTCATGCTGGCATCAAGCTGATTGCCGATGCCAACGAGAAGAAGCTGTGGCAGGCAGCACCGCCACCGTCGGTTACCAACGCGCATGTCGAGCACATCGACCCAGTGATCAAGGCGTACAAGAAGAAACCGGCTGCCAAGAAGGCTGCCAAAACCCCGGCCAAGGCCAAACCCAAGGCGAAGAAGCCTGCACCCAAGCCCAAGCCAAAGGCTAAGGGCGTCATCCGAATCAAGGCGAGGAAGTAACAACATGGCTTGCACCCTGATCATCCGTGGCGGCGAGATCGCGCTCCACCCCACGGAGAACTTCAACAAGATCCGGCACCGCGCCAACAAGGCGAAGGCGATGCTGATCAAGTTCCAGAACGGCGTCATCGACGGCGAGTCCGAGGGCCAGAAGTTCGAGCCTGCCCACGTGCTCACCTTCAAGACTGACAACGGCACCGAGGAGGGCGGGCGCATCTCGGTGGACGTGGAGAACTACATCGGTGTGATGTCCGACGAGCCGAAGGACGTGGGCAGCGGCGGCGACGAGTAGCAACATGGCTGACAACAAGTACGGCCGGTTGTTCACCACAGCCGATGTCGAGCGGATCGTGGAGTACGCTCACCGCACGCAGAGCGGCGATCTCGATGGCATCCTGGCTGATATGGACGACGACGGCGTGCGCTTCAAGTGGGAGGCCGACGAGCCGCTGTTCGTCCTCCGGGGCCGGGACAACACCGCTGAGGGGGCGGTGCGGTTCTACCGTGACCACCAGCGGCCCAGGGCACCGCAGAACCATACGGAGGGCATCGACAAGGCCGTCACTGCCTTCCGTACCTACCGAACTGACAACCCACAGATGATGAAGGACCCTGACTGACATGTCGGATGTCACTGACGACACCACCATGAACGCGATGGCCATGGAACTGCACGGAGCGCTGATCCGGGCCGGAGCCGACCCCAAGGACCCGCCGCAGGGTGGCCCGCCGTCTGCGCGGGCCTTCCAGGAGTACCAACAGCGTGGCGGGACCCAGTACACCGACGCCGACGAGTTCACGGCGGCGCTGATCGAACGGGTCAAGGCCATCTGACATGGCACAAGCAACCGATCCTCGTCTCGCGGAGCTTGAGCAGCGCCGCGAGGCGAATGTCGGCAAGCAGATTGACAATGCCAGTCTGTACGCCGGATCACCGATGCACTACTACTGCCACTGCTGCGGTGCCCACACGGCTACGCTGCCGGAGGGCTGGTGGGAGAACCCGCCGCCGAAGTTCTGCGCCAACTGCAAGGATCTGATCAGCGACGGCGTGATCAGCCAGCCCGAGGCCAACTACGACGACTGGCTCAAGGAGCACGATCACCCTCCGGTGCCACGATGAGCGACGACATCATCGTTCCCCGGCACCACTACGACGCCCTGATCAACGCCGCCAGCCAGCTTGTCACTGTCGCGAACAACGCGGTGGAGACGATCCTCAGCGAGACGCCGTACGAGTCGATGCTGCGGGGACCGGCCGAGGCGCTGAACGATGCGCTGAAGAACGTGCCGGGGGCTGACAAGTGGGATGGCAGTTGGAGTGAGGACGACGTGGAGTACGAGTCGTTCCGTCACCACTCCCAGCCGGAGCGCAGCGGTCCCAGCGTCGGCGTCAAGGCCACTCACCGGCCCACCGGCCTGTCAGTCGAGAGCTACATGAAGCCGAGTGCCGATGCCAACCAGGCGAGCGCTCTGCGGTCGCTCAAGGGCCGTGTGGAGCGCTACGTGGCTGAACACGGTACCTTGTAGTACACTGGACACACCGTCCTCAGTGACGGTGTTGTCAACGGCATGAGCGCCCCGGCCCACCATGGCTGGGGCGTTCGTGTTTGTGGGGCTGGTACGCTACCTGCTGTGAGAGCGCCTAAGCAGAACTGCCCGCGCTGTGAGGCTGAGCAGAGCTTCCGGCCCCGGCATCGCGACACTAATGGCAAGCCTGGTGTCGTTGAGGTGTATATCAAGTGCACTGTCTGCCGCTGGGAGAAGGTGCTGCGTAAGAGTACGGCACAGATCGAGATCCTGGCCGACCGTGAGCGCAGGCTTGTCAACCAGGGCGCTAAAGAGGAGAAGCGCTACGGCGTCGTCAAGGGTTCGACAGCCAACTTGCTACGCAACGTTCGCAACGAGATGAAGCGGCTGCGCGTCGAGGCGGGGTTGGCATGACCAAGACGCTGAGCGACCGCTTGACGGAGACTGAGCTTGTGATCGTCATGCACATCGCCAATGGCAAGTCGCTTGAGGAGATAGCGTTGGTGATGCACCGCTCACGCTCGAACGTCAGCTACCACATCGGCCGCGCCCGCCAGCGCGCTCACGCCAACAATCTGCCTCATCTCGTAAGCATTGCCATTGCGACCGGCGATCTGGTATGGGAGGATGAACGGGAGTGCCGAGTCCTCTCCTCCCTCAATGGCACTCAGCGGCCCCGCCTGGCTTAGCGCTTTCACCTACGGCACCAGGCGAGGCCGCGTCGTACTCTACCCGTTACCGGGTAGTCTCACCGGCCTATCTACGTGGCCTGTAGCCACAGACCGGCCAAGGACTTGCGCCCTCGCGAGCGTACAGGATGGCAGCACGCTTGTCTTGTTCTGCTGGGCTGGCATTGGCGGGGTTTCCTGTACCGCCGACCGACTGCCAGGTTGATTGGGTGAACTGGTAGGCCCCGTAGAAGCCGTTGCCAGTGTTCGTGCTGTAGTTGCCACCCGATTCACAAGCTCGGATGGATGCTAGGACACCTCCGGCACCAGCCCTCAGGGTGCGCGTGCTCGAAGGCGGGACGTAGGGCCGACCGGCTCGCAGCATCGTGCTGCCGTGGTACCTCATCCCTCGCAGGATGCGCAGGGACTTGGCAATGTGTCGGCACTTCGACTTCCGTGTCTCGCTCAGCCCCCACTTCCGGATATTCCGTCCCGGCGCTTGTTTGCCATGGAGCTTGGCGACAGCGTGATAGTTCGCGCTGTAGTTGGTGAGCAGCTTGTTAGCGCTGCACGTGTTGCGCTTCTGCTTGGCATCAGCCACACCAGGCGCAAGTGCCACTGCGACCGACATCGCAATAGCAGTTAGGGTTGTACGCATAACAGCTTCCCCTGACATCTCTCCTGCCATGTTGCTTCCTCAGCGGCAGGCCATGCCAAGGGCGATGAACCTCCTCAGGCTCGTTGACCGGCGACTATGATACCGGTGGCCTGTTTTTGGCTCTAGAACGCGGAAGACCCCGGTGTCGGCCGGGGTCCTCGCGTGGCTGGGGAGGCCAGTTCGCTTGCCGGACTCTAGCGAGCGCCGGTCAGATCGCCAAGCTCAGCCAGAGGGAGCGGCCGAGCGAGTAGGTCACGGATCTGTTCGACGGTCAGTCCGGTCACCGCCGACACCTCGTTGATCGAGCAGCCATGGAACCGGACGGCCTGCACAATTCCGCGCTCCAGAGCCGAACGCTCGGTCTGCGCCCGGACTTCGGCGCGGATCAGCGTGTGGGACTGCGAGGTGAGGACATCCAAGACGGTCATGGTGGTTGTCACTCTACATGATCCTAGCCTGTTTTGTCCAGATTCCGGGGCCACAAAAGCCTCCTAAGTTGGCAACTTCTTCCAATAGCTACCCCGAATTCACCCCTGCGTAACACGTAGGATGGCCGGGTGATGGCCACCGCCGAGGGTCACGAGGAGTCCATCGTTCTCAGCCGAGGCCGCTTGCGGTGCCCGCACTGTGAGCAGATCGGCAGGTACCCCGGCGATTTCAAGGCGCTTGACCTCAACGAGAAGTACAAAGACGATCTCAACCCGGTTTACAAGCACATGGGCTGCGGCCACGTGTTCTCGCCGGGTGACCCGTTGATCATCCAGCAGTACATAACAGGTCAACTGGTACCGAGATCGGCGTATGAGGATCTTCAGCGCACGGTGGCCCGACTTGAGGCAATCGTCGGTGCGATACCGATCCAAGGAGAAGGGAGGACAGCAGCATGACGCTTGACACGAGCGAGCGTCACCCCATCTGCCTGATCCTGAACTTCGCGTCCACGGACGTGGAGGAAGGGAAGCTGGGCGATGACACGGTGCTGTGGAAGGACCTGATGGCCGAGGGTATGGTTGCCCGCACGCCTGGCATGAAGGAGAAGGTCCCCTTCAAGGTCATCCACACCGGCCGCTCGTCGTCTCGTAATGGCAGCATCACTGTCAGCATGAGTGACCTGTGCGAAGCGTTCGACGCCAAGGCGTTCCAGGACGTGACGATTCCGGACGGGCACCCCAAGCCCGACAAGGTGCTCCCTGACGGGCGTGTCATCAAGGGTGACAGCGCGCTCAACAACACAGGCTACGTCCGTGGCCTGCGCGTCGTCCAGAAGACGGTCAAGGGTGGTCCGCAGGATGGCAAGGAGATTCACGTCCTCCAGGCCGGACTCGGATTCACGGAGCCGGAGGTCGCGGCCAAGGTGCGGCGGGGCAGCGTCCCCAATGTGTCAGCCGGTGTGTACTTCGACTTCGTGCGCAAGGCCGACGACCGCTACTTCCGGGCGGCGCTGAACCACGCGGCGCTTACCAAGCAGCCGTGGATGCAGGATCTCGAACCGTTCGAGCGCGTCTACTTCGCGGACGGCGAGGACGAGTACGTGGTCCAGGAGCTTCTTCTGGACGAAGACAAGCAGGATGGCAACGACGCCAAGGTCATCTGGAACGATGCGGTTGCGGCCAACTCGATTCGCCAGCAGATCTCAGGCTTCCTCAACCCCCAGCCATCCCCGGAGGAGCAGGCCATCGGCGTGCCGGAACGCCCACGAGCCTTCTACTACGTCGAGGACGTGACCCACGACGAGCCGAATCTGGCCCGCGTGGAGGAGTCCTACCGGGGGAAGACCACCAACTTCGTTGTCCCCTACTCGGTGGACGACGATGGCAAGGTCACTGTCTCGCCGCAGGCCCACTGGCAAGAGGGCAAGCAGGCGATGATCGCGGCCAGCGACCCCGATGACAACCTGGAGCGTTTCCAGGAGCGAAGCGTCGAGGCAACCCGAGAGCGGCTGGTCGTTGCTCTCGATGATCTGTTCGGTGAGGGCCACAAGCTCGTCGTCGGGCAGATGTCGATGGATGGGCGTGCGCTGATCCGCAACTCCACGACGGGTGCCGAGCACCTGGCGCGGTTCCGCGAGGTCGGTGCCCATGCCTACTTCACTGACACCGCTGACTGGACGACGGTGAAGCTGCCGTCCAGCAACAGGCCGGATGTCACTCCGGCTGCGCCGCCGCCCACCACCGAGGTGACGTTCGATCTGAACACACCCGAGGGTCGGGTGGCCGCTGCACGCCAACGGCGAGCCAAGCTCGCCCCGAACCAGTAGCAAGGAGGTGGACATAAGTGGGAATCCTGGAGACGATTGACGCGCTGAACCTCACCGACGACGAGAAGTCTCGCCTGCGGAGGGAGTACGGCGAGGAGGTCGATCCCCTGCGGACGGAGGTCGGCACGCTGCGGACCAACGACCGGCGCGAGAAGGTCAGGACTGACATCCTGGCGCTCAGCGAGGCCGGTTTCAAGGACGCGCCAGCCGCCTTGGCATTCGTGCGACGGCTGTACCTGTCGCCCGATGCGGAGGAGCCGGGAGTGGTCCTGTTCGCGGATCACGAACTCGGCCTGACGGGCGAAGAGGCGACCGGCGCGCACGCCCGCGAGGAGATGTCAGTCAAGGGGGCATTCGAGAAGTTCTTCTCGCTCCTCCCGCGCGACAAGGACGGCAAGCTCAAGGTCCAACTGTCGGACCAGGGCACCGTCACCGACGACCACGGCCGTCCCAAGACCGGCGACGACGTGGCCGACGCCGAGGCCAACACCGCCGAGCACAAGTCGTCGCTCGGCAAGGCGATTGGCACCACCATCGGCCGTCCGTCGCGTGAGAAGCGCTACGGCGGTCGCTATTCCTCCGGGGGCGGTGAGTAGCAAGTGGCCTGGAACATTCGCACCGCTCGCGCCACCGGCAACGACCTGGAGATCCTGGTCAACCAGGTCAACGTCGATGTCGCGGCTTCCGTCGTGCTCGACGCCGGGGCTGTCACCCCGGACGGCGTGACTGGTGAGCGCAAGCTCGTCGCCGGGACGCCGCTCAAGAAGGTCGGCAACCAGTACGTCCCGTGCGCCGCTGACGGTGCCGGGTGCCTTGGCATCCTGGCTCGTACCGAGGTGTTCCCGGACGGCACGGCGCAGTCCGACCTTCCGTCCGCGATGTGGCACCACGGCCAGTGGTTCCGCACCGACCGCATCGTCAACTGGGCGACGGCGCAGGCCAACATCAAGGCCGCGCTGCCGACCTGCAAGTTCTCCTAGAAGGGAGGTGACAAGTTAGATGGCAGTCATTGACGACATCATGGATCAGGCAACGCTGACGGACGCAATCGTCGGCCCGGTCGAGACGGAGATGGAGACGATGCCGTTCATCGGGGAGCAGATCGCCCCGATGACCGAGACGGACTCGCAGTACGTCTCCATGACGGTGGAGGACTACTACGCCACCGGCATCGGCCAGTTCCGCGCGCCCGAAGCGTCGATCCCGCTGATGGACATCACCGGCCGGGAGGAGCGCGAAGAGGTCATCGAGTTGGCATATCTCGATGAGGCCCATCGCATCTCTCCCCGTCGCTGGGAGATCCTGACGCAAGGCGGCGAGAAGCTGGCAGGCCGTGAGGCCCGCCGCCTGATCGAGATCGGCCAGATCCTCGAACGGCGCAACGAGCGCCTGACCGAGTGGATGCGCTGGCAGTCGTTCTCCGGCCAGATCACCATCGAATACCAACTCCGTGACACGGCGCTGGTCATCGACTACCCGTTCGCGGCCGGTCACAAGCCGACTGCTGCGGTGCCGTGGACCGATCTGGTCAACGCCGATCCGGTCAACGACCTGAAGGTGTGGCTGAAGCAGGTCAGCACCGACTCCGGCTCGCCTGGCAGGCGGGTGCACATCTCCGACGACGACATCGAACTGATCCTGACCAACCAGAAGCTCCCCGCGTACTTCAACGTGGAGCCGGGTCAGCCGTTCATGCCGACGCTCGAAGACGTGGGCAAGCTGCTGCCGCCCGGTACCGTGTTCGTGCCGACGAACCACGGCTACCGCACCGAGGACAAGGGCGCGTCGAAGCGCCCGCAGGACCACAACCGGTACCTGCCCATCGGCAAGGTGCTTGTCACCACCGACTACTCGATTCAGGGCTACGGCGTCATCGCTGAGACGCTGAACGGCCCGGTCGAGATCAAGTCCGGCCCGAACGACACGGTGTTCCTGCCGGGTCCGCAGTCGGAGATCATCCTGAAGGGCGAGGGCGTCTACACGCGCCTGCTCCGTCAGGCCAGCCGTCGCATCGTGCGCCTCAAGGTCCCCGAGGCGTTCCTCTACGCGACCGTCCGCTAGGAAGGGGGTGACAACAAACATGTCAGATAGCAAGGGCTTCGAGGTGCTGGTGGACGAACTCACGATCCACAAGGCCGTGCGCCAACTCCAGCACCCGATCACCGGGGAGCCGATGGGCTTCCAGCAGGGCAACGGCGAGACGTGGTTCCTGGGCGAAGTCGTCCCGGCCGAAGCGATCAACCCGGAGTGGGTCGAGGCGCTGGAGTCCGGCGAGGGTGCGCTGTACGACTCCCTCAAGGACAAGCTCGCGCCGTCGTCCGAGGAACCGGCTGTCTCCGACGCCGTGCGAATGGGGATGCCATTCGAGGGCTACGAGGAGATGGACGAGGACGACATCCTGGCTGCCATGAACGTGCTGCCTTCGGCGGCGGTCATGCGGATCAGGGAGTGGGAGTCCCGGCACCAGAACCGCGACGAGATCGTCAACTACAACGCGGGCTACCGCGTCTCTCCCAATGCCTACCAGGAGGGCAAGGTCCCTGGTGGCAGCGACGAGGCCGAGGGCGACGAGTCCAAGGCCGTGCGTGCGATCCGTACGCGCCAGGTCGTGGAAGGCGAGGCGACCGTTCCCGGCGAGGGCTTCACCGGCACGGGCGACCCCGCCGTCGCACCGGGCACGGCAGCCGCCGCCGAGGAGGACGACAAGCCGAAGTCAACGCGCCGCGCCGGTCGCAGGCCGCGCCCCGCGCCGAAGCAGCAGCCCGCCTCCTCCGAGGGCGGCGGCGGCTCGTAGGGCGTTCTGCCAAGGGAGTTGACAAGCCATGCCTGACGAACCCGAGTACACACCAGCGGACGAGATCGAAGCCGGAGCGCGGGACGAGCTTCCCGAGACGTTTGACGCTCTGGTTGACTCGCCGCACTTCGGGCCGGAGGGCCTGGCGCGTCGCAAGTCCCTTGTCATGGCGCGCATTTGGGGCCGTGAACTGGACGAGACGGAGATCGAGGGCCTTGACGTGCGGGTGCAAGCCTATGCGTCGAAGCATCTCGCTCGCCAACTGATCGGACCAGGGATCGACTACTGGGCGGCGCAGGTGCTCTCCCAGTCCGCTGGCACGACCGAGCAGGTCAGCTATGACGCTCAGCGGATTCAAGCGCTCAAGGACGCTGACAAGCGCCTTGCTGCGGAGATCGCGGAGTTGCTTGGCGACGTGGAGGCCATCCTCCCGCCAGTCAAGTTGACACCGGGGGCTGCACCAATCGTCGGCCAGGCAGGCAAGCTGGGTACCGTGGGCGCTCTGGACGGGATGTATACGCCAGACCCATTCGACCTGCCGCCTGTCTACGCCCCGACCGAGACGGAGACGACGGGGACGGCGTAATGCCAATCGTCTCTACAAACATCGACGCGGAGGCGATGCTCGATGACATCGAGATGGTCCTCCAAGACGGTCTGAACGAGGCTCTAGTAGTCGTGTATGCAAACCTCGAAGCTCGGGATCAAGCGCGTGCAGAACGCCGAGGGATCGAGTACGTGCCCCTGACGTACGCCGATGTTCCGAACGACCACTATCACGTGGGCAACTTCCCCCGCCAAGTGCTGAAGGACGTACCAGCCGAGTTGTACCCCTACATCGTGCTTGCCGTCGAGGACATGGTGCCGGACGCCGAGAGTGCCAACCAGGACCACATGAGTGTGTTCAGGCAGCAACTCGCCGTCCACAGCCTGGCCAACGCGAGCGAGGAGGAGGGGTCGGAGGTCGTCTACCGGCGCGCTCTACGGATGGGAGTGGCGGTGCACACCGTCCTGATGAGCAATTCGGTGACAAGCCGAATGCTGTCAGGCGTGGTGAACCCTGCCCGGAACCAGGCATCGATCCCGTGGACCTATCGCGAAGGTGGGCGCAATGAGAACCGCGCTTGGTATCAGGCGGTTGGCCTCAGCTACGCGATCAAGCTCTACACGAGTCGCTTCGGCTAGGAGGTGACAAGCAGATGAGCGAATACGTCCTCAGAGGGTGCGTCCAGCGCGGTCAACGTGTTGGCAGCGTGCTGCTCGGAGAAGGACGCAAGCTAGTCCTCAACGGCGACCCAGTGGAGTTGTCCGACGAGGAGTACACCAACCTGTCTGCGAGATACCGGCTGGAGCAACAAGCGGCCACCAACTCCGGGCAACCTGACAAGTCGGATGACACTCCGGCTGAAGAACCCATCGAAGACTCGATCACCCCTGAGAAGGGAGGTGACAAGTAAGTGAGCAACTTCTTCCAGAGCCGTCACGGTCTGGACTACGAGCAGGGCTTCATGCAGGGCGCGGGGCGCATCCTGATCGCGCCTGGCGGCGCGTCAGCGACGTTCCCTGACGCCATCTCGGACATCGTGGACCTGGCAGCGGGAGCGACGATCTACGACGCGGTGGACCCGTGGGAAGAGGTCGGTTTCACCAAGACCGGCATCAACATCACGCGCAACAACGCCGAGGAGACGTTCACCGTCGATCAGTTGCGGTCGGCCATCAAGACCAGGCCGTCCAACTGGGAGATGTCGGTTGGCACCCAGCTTGCCGAAACGTCCCTGGAGACGTTCGCGCTGGCCTGGGAGCTTCCCGATCCCGTGGAGGTCACGGCGGCGGGCGCGGGCACCAAGGGACTCAAGAAGGTTGGCATGGGTGCGCCAACCTCGTACAGCGAGAAGATGCTGTGCGTGCTGTTCCTCTACCCCGACGACATCGTTCGTGCGTTCGTCTGGCGGCGCTGCCTGCACGCGGCGCAGGAGTCCGGCTTCACGCTCCAGAACACCGGCGAGCAGGTCAGCCTGCCGTGGCGTCTCAACTGCATGGCAGACGACGAGGCCCCGGACGGCGAGCAGTTCGGCGTGATCTACGAGGAGACACCGGCCACCGGCCCGTAGGCCAACCGGCATGACAGCGTAAGCCACAGGGCAACGCTGAACCACTCAAAGCAAAGGCAATCAGGTGGGCAACAACATGACAACCACACGGAGCGAGGGCGTCGGGCATGGTGCTCTCGCTCACGTGTGTCAGGGGAGCTGTCATGACTGACTTCATCGAGTTCGAGGTCGATGAGGACGAAGTGATGCGCGGCTTCGACCTTCAGGAGAAGCTGGTACGAGCGTGGCTGAAGGACTTCATGGGCGACATGGCTGATCTCGGTACCGAGGTCTTGGAGCACTACGCCCCGGAGTGGACCGGCTACACGCACCGCCATATCGATCACACATCCTTGCGCTGGCATCCGGGAGGAGCCGGTGGTGGCGGTACCTACGAGATTGTTGTTGGTGTGAAGGCCGGGACCAGCTATCACCCGGTCTACCCGAACGTCGGCACCGGCTACTGGGGGCCAACACAGAACCTCATTCGCTCTCCCAAGGGCAACCTGATGTACTTCTACGCCTCACGCCTGGGGCACGTGATCAGCAAGTACGAAGTCGTCGGCCAGAAGCCGCAGTTCTACCTGTATGACACGTGGCGTGACATGGCGCGCATTCTCGATCTGCGTTTGTCAACCGAGTTCCTACTGTAAACCGGATCATCAAAGGAGATCCCATGGCAGCAACAACGGAACCCAAGAAGCCAGCAGCGAAGCGCAAGCCGCTTGCCAAGGATGGCCCGGAGGCCACTCAGGCGGCGAAGGACGCCGAGGCGCTGAACACGCTCGACGGCATGGGCGACACCGCGACCTGGCTCGACAAGCCGGTTGACGATCTCAGCGAGATCAAGCGCTGGATCATCGGCAAGCCGCCCGAGGAGGGTGGCAAGGACACCGAGTACGCGGTCTACATCCAGCAGCCGCTTGGCTGGATGGCGCGCAATCGCTTCTTCTCGCTGATCACAGCCGCCTTGTCAAAGGCGATCCGCGCCAGCGGCGGCGAGGTGGCCGGGATGGGCGACATCTTCGGCAACAACGCTGGCACGATCCGCGAGCGCGGTGCCAGGCTGATGGAGCGCGACTGGCAGGACGCCTCCACCTTCATGACACTGGCAGCCGAACTGTCAAGCTACGTGCCAGACCTGATGCTGGAGTTCTACTGCATCTGGCTCCAGGTGCCGCCCGGAGAGCGCCCCTGGGCCAAGCTGGTGTTCGAGCAGCCGCACGATCCCGAGCGCAACCTGTGGGGGCCGACTGACAGCCAGCATCGCACGATCATCGGCACCTTCATCGACCAGAACTACGAGGGCCTGAGAGAGTTTTTTACGACCGACCTGCCAGCAATCGCAAGGCGGGTCGTGGTCAACGAGAGGAATCGACAGGACCGCGAGTCCACATCGGACCAGTCGAAGCCGTCGAACTCGTCTGGTCCAGTGGTGGAGGTGACAAGCTAGAGGACATCCTCTGCTGGCGCGCGGAGCTATTTGATGCGATCTACGAAGCCATTGTCAAGCGGCGTGCCAGGGAGGCCGTCGAAGCGCAACGTGACCAGATGGTTGCTGCGCTGTACTCGAACCCGAACTGGGACGAGAGTGGTAATGACAGGCCGGGTCGCATCAAGGAACTCAATCGTCACTTCAACAAGACGATTGAACTCATCTACGACCCTGATCTGGATGAGGGCGATGAGCCGGACTGGGACAACCCGTTCTGGCAAGCACATCTCCGTGGTATGGCTCGCACGCGCGTGCGACTCGGACTGGACAACCCTGACGCCACCGTCAAGGAGGTCATTGACGCCGACGAGGAGCAATCGCGTAGACTACGGTTGCTGGAGAACCGCGCCAAGCGGCGTGAGGGACTAGATCAGGTCAACGGTCGTTAGCAAGCAACATGGCAGAGAGGAGGTGAGATGGTAACCGCACGAATGAAGGTGACACGGATCACCCCGATGGGCGATCCCGACAAGCCCTACCAGGTGGAAGTCGAGATGACTCCCGACTATGCCAACGGGGCGAACAAGGAGTGGTCGCTGGCCACGCCGTCCGGCATGTGTCGGCTGGTGATCGATCCGACCAAGACGGCAGCGTTGGATCAGCTTCCGCTTGGCAAGTCACTTGAATTCCAGATCGTCCCGAGGGACGACTAGCGGCTAGGCTGAGGATAAGGGTGTCCGGACCCAGCCAGTTGCCACCTCAACTGTCATGAACGAGATGGAATACATCCTCCGGATCGTCCTCCGCGCAAGGGACGAGCTTGCTGCTGGCTTGGCCAAGGCCCGCACGCAGATCCGTGGCTTCAAGAACGACATCGAGGGTATGGACAAGGCGACAGCCAACTTGAACAAGACCCTCCATGACTTTGACGGCAACATGGCCAACATCACCAAGAAGCTTGATGCTTGGCGCAGTACACTGAGGGGGATTGATAAGGACGGCAAGGATCTTGCCAAGACGTTCGACGGGGTGGGGAAGGCTGCCGAAGCGTCCGCTCGCAAGACCGTCCAGGTCGCGCGTACGCAAGAGCAGCTTCAGAAGCAAGCACGTGCGCTTCGTGATGAGGTCCGGGAACTCCACAAGGCGCGGCAGCAGGAGGCAGTCGATGCCGACTTCGCTGCCACGAAGTACAAGTCGCTAGCCAAGCAGCTTCAGGAAGTCTCTCTGAGGATGTCAGATGCGGCTCGTACCAAGTCGCCTGCCCATTACTGGGCGCAGGAGGCGACCGAAGCCGCAGAGCAGATCAAGGACGTGAACAAGGAGATCGAGTCCGATCTCCGGGATCACGAAGCTCGCAAGCGCAAGGTCAAGCAGGATGCTCTTGCTCAGGAGAAGAGGACTGCACGCGAGGTCGTGAGCTTCTGGCAGGAGCTTCACAAGGAACTTGTCAAGGATGAGGAGGCACACGCCGCTGCTGTCTCCAAGATTCACCAGGACGAGGCCGACCAGGCAGTTCGCATCGAGCAGGCCCGTCATCAGCGCGAGGCCGAGATCCGCCGTACTGCTGATGCGGCTGATCGTCGCCTAGCGGAAGCCAAGCGCAAGCGTGAAGAGGAGAACGCCGCTCGTCAGGTCGAGCTTGCTCGAATGCAAGGTCGATTGGCAGCGATCACTGAGCGCGCCCGCGCAGGCAGGCGGACGGCTGATGACGCCACTGAGCTTCGCCAGCTTGCCAAGGACTATGACCGCCTCGCTCAATCGGTCAAGCACAACCATGAGGAGTTCCGTCGCTGGGCAGGTCAGGCTCAGCGGATTCGTACCTACTTGACTGCTCTCGGCCACGACGCCGACCGCAACACCTCTCGATTTGGTCGGTTCAGTGCAGCGCTAAGAGGGTCTGGCGACAACATCGCCACGCTGGATAACAGGCTGCGTGGTATTATTCTCCTCGGCGTTGCCGCCTTCCTAGAGCAGTTGATCACTGCTGTGGCGGGACTCGGTGGAGAGTTGGTCGCCCTCGCTGGGTCAGCGGCGCAGGCGGGTGGAGCGCTGGGTGGCATCTTGGCTGCTGGTGCTGCCCAGGCGCTCCCCGTTATTGGCCTGCTGGCCGGGGCGGTGTCTCGTGTCAACTCGGTGATGGAAGCCTTCCAGCAGAATCAGAAGCTTCAGCAGGCGCAGGCTACCGATGCCGAGAAGGGCCAGCAAAAGGCGATTGATCAAGCCAATGCACTTGCCAGTGCACACGATCAGGTCGCATCGGCCAACGAGCGGTTGACCGAGGCGCGCAAGGATCTGACGAAGGCGCAGAAGGATGGCCAGGAGCAGCTTGAGGATCTGACGCTCGCTGAGAAGGAAGCTGCACTGGCAGCTAGGGGTGCAGCGCTCAACGTCAAGGATGCGCAGGAGGCACTACGCCAGGCGGTGGCCGGTGGTGCCAGCGCGACCGAGGTCCAGCAGCGCCAGCTTGCTGTTGAGGAAGCCAAGCTTGCTGCTACTAAGGCTGGTCGCGATGCACGGCGAGCACGTGGTGAACGTGCTGCTGCCGGTGGCGATATTGGCAACCTAGAGGGTGTTCAGAACGCGGCCAAGGCGGTCAAGGACGCCGAGCGCGCTGCTGCTTCGGCCGGTCGAGGGCTAGAGCAGGCTGAGGACAAGGCGAACCGCGCTGCTGGCTCCACGATGACGGCGGCAGCCAACCTGAACTACCTGCTGTCGCAGATGTCCCCGGCCGAGCGCAAGCTCTACACCGCTCTCAACCGGATTTACAAGGACTACCAGAAGATCTTCATCGGGGACCGTAAGAAGTCCGGCATCTACGGCACGATCATCTCGTCGTTCGCTGATGCTGTAAACCGAGTTGATCAGATCATGAAGATGCCGCGTGTCCGGCGCACGCTGCAATCGCTGTCGAACGAGATCGGTAGGCAGATCAGGAAGGTCACGTCGGCGCTCACCAGCGAGGGTGAGCTTGACCAGTTGATGCAGATCACCAAGGACGCCCGCGAGAACCTTGGTCCGATCACCGACATGGCGATCAAGTTGGCAGATGCCTTTACCAACATCGCTGTCACTGCCAACCCAGCCTTCCAGGCACTCCTCGAATACCTTGGCCCCATCGTTGACAAGTTCCTTGCTCTTACCGAAGACTCGGACAAGATGGAGGACTTCTTCTCGACCGGCGAGGAGCATCTTGAGGCGTGGCTTGATCTGCTCGGTGCCATCGGTGGCCTGTTCGCTGCGCTATTCGGTGCGTCGGCCGACACCGGCAAGAAGTCGGTTGAGGACCTGACGAAGACGATCAAGGACTGGACTGACTGGATCGAGAGCCATCGTGATCGGGTCCAGAAGTTCTTCGAGGACGCCTACAAGGTTGTCAAGCTCATCGGCGGTGTCCTAGAGGAGCTTGCCGTCCAGCTTGCTGAGACGTTCAACCCTGAGCACCTGGAGAAGTTCGCCAAGTTCTTCGAGGACACGCTACTCCCAGCAGTCTTTGGCTTCATCCGGACGGTGGGCGATCTGACGGACATCGTTCTGACGTTCGTCAACACCGGTATCGGCTCATTTATCACCAAGGCTGGCATCTTCCTGGTGCTGTTCGGTGTGATGTCGTCTTCGATCCTCGGCGTCGTTGGCAACATCAAGAAGATGATCGGCATCTTCGGCAGCGCTGTCACCGCGCTTGGCAAGTTGGGTGGTGCTGCTGATGAGGTGGGCGATGCGCTAGGTGGCTTGGGCGACGAGGATGAGGATGACGACGGGCGTAAGCGTAAGCGCAAGCGTAAGGTTCGTCCTCGTGCAGCCCCACGGGCACCGACACCACCGCCGCCTACTCCTGCTCCTGGCGGTGGTGCGCCTAAGGCTGGTGGACTCGGTGGTCTGCTCCGTGGCTTCGGTGGCGGCGCTGCTGCTGGTGCCGGTGGTGCAGCGGGTGCTGCGGCTGCCCCGGCTGCGGCTGGTGCTGCCGTCCCGCTTGGTATTGCAGCAGCGGTTCTGTTGGCGGTGGCTGCGGTTGGCCTGCTGCTGGATCACTTTGGCAAGCTGGATGATGTCTGGAAGGGGATCAAGGACACCGCCAACGAGTTCATGGAGGACATCGAGCCTGCGGTCAAGACGTTGCAGGATGCGCTTGATGACCTGGGCATTCACTTCGGCAGCCTTGAGGATGTCATCGATGGAGTCTGGAAGGTCTTGGAGGGCCTGGCTGAGTTCATCTCCGTCTACCTGATCGAGACTATCAAGGGACTTGGCAAGGTCATTGGCGGTGTGGTGACCGGGCTGATCTACATCATCTCTGGTGTCATCAACCTGATCCACGGCGTTGTCGATGTGCTGATCGGCTTCGGCCGCATCATCGTCGGCATCTTCACACTCGATTGGGACCAGATCAAGAAGGGCCTGAATCAGATCCTTGATGGCTTGGAGGAGATGGTCAAGGGTGCGATTCAGATCCTCGGTGGCATCATCATTGGCATCATCAAGATCTTCGAGGGTCTGTGGAAACTCTTCCTCACTCCGTTCAAGGCTGCTTGGGCGGCTGTCAAGAAGTGGTTCGGCATCGACTCGCCGTCGAAGAAGGCAATCGAGCTTGCAGAAGCGATCATCGATGGCATCAAGGAGGGCCTGAAGGCACTCGGTCGTGCGCTCACCTGGCCGTTCCGCAAGGCGTGGGGTCTGATCAAGGACATCTTTGGCGCTGAGAAGGTCGAGAAGTTCGGCAAGGACGTGATCGGCTTCCTGGCTGACGGCTTCCGTAAGGGCGTCGATGTTGTCAAGAAGGGTGCCACTTGGGTTTGGGGTCGCGTCAAGGAGGCGTTTGGCAAGGCGCTGGAGTTTGGCAAGAACATTGCTGGTGCGATTGTCGATGGCCTGAAGACGCTGCCTGATCTGCTCAAGGATGCAGTCGAAGCGGTCGGCAGCAAGTTCATCGATGTCGGCAAGAAGATCGGTGGCAAGATTGTCGAGGGTGTCAAGTCGGTTGTGAGTTTCATCAACCCGTTTGATGATGACGACGACAAGAAGAAGAAGCCTGCGCCGAAGCAGCAGCCGACACAGCGCCAGAACGCCACCCGCGCCAATGTCGATCAGGCTGTCATCCCGTTCGGGGCGAAGGATCTGGAGACGGCTCAGACGATGTGGTCTGAGTTCTGGAAGCAGATGCGCGCCTCGGCCAAGAGCGGCACCGACGCGATCCAGCGTGAGTTCCGCCAGATGCGGATCTCCACAACGCAGTCGGCCGACCGGATGTACCGTGACATCCGTGCCAGCATCGCTGATATCCAGAACAGCTTCCGTACCCGCAGCACGTCGATCCTCAACAACTGGACTGACAAGTGGTACAACATCGACAAGGTTGCGCATGACGGCCTGAGCTACATCGCCCGCGAGACGAACAAGGCGCTCAAGGGGCTTGATGAGAAGCAGGTCAGCTTCGGTCTGGCTGCGCCGAAGAAGGCTGATGATGGCAAGGCGGCTGGCGGATTCATCGGCAGGATGGGTCAGCGTGGTCGTGACCGTGGCTTCTACGCGCTCGGTGCTGGCGAAGCGGTGCTGAACTGGATGCACCAGCGTGTCGTGGAGCCTGCCATGAATGCCTTCTACGGCTTCGGGCTGAACGAGATGTTCGGTCGCACTCGCGGCCATCACGCTGGCGGTCCTGGTCAGGGTGGCTTCGCTGCCGGTGGCATCGTGCCGATCCCCGGCTTCCCTGGCGAGTCGATCCATAGCAGCATCCTTGGTGATGTCCTCAAGCTCGTCAAGCAGTACAAGCTGACGATCTACGACGGCCTCGGTGGCTCGCCGCCGCACGCTGCCAACTCGGATCACAAGTGGGGTGGCGCGATTGACGCCGGTCCAGGTCCGGGTGGCTCGTGGGATCTGGTGGACAAGTTGGCAGCGTGGGCCGAGCCGACGCAAGGCAACCCGCGCTCGCCGTTCCGCTGGGTCGGCTACAACGGCGATCCGAACCATGGTCGCGGCAATCACATCCACTTGTCATGGATCAAGGGCAAGACGCTGGGTGCGGTTGGCGACATCGTTACGACGATCATGCGCCGGATTGTCACTGGTGACGATGGTTCGCTCAAGACCATCATCCAGTCTGCGCTCGACAAGACCCGCAAGGTTGCTAACAAGTTCCTTGATTCAAAGGCGACGATCCCGGTCACCGAAGGCTACGAGGGCAAGAAGGTCAAGGGTGTCCTCACCGAAGCTCAGGTTCAGAGCACGATCCGCAAGGCTCTCAACATCCTTGACATCACGACCAGCGTTGCTCTGTGGGTAAAGGCGCTCACTCGGCAGGCGCATCGTGAGTCCGGCTTTGATCCGAACGCTGTCAACAACTGGGATATCAACGCGCAGCGCGGCGATCCATCTAAGGGTCTGATCCAGACCATCGGGGCGACGTTCTCGCGCTTCAAGTTCCCAGGCCACGACAACATCTTCAACCCGCTTGACAATGTTCTGGCGGCGATTCGCTACATCATCGCTACCTACGGCGGCGGTGACGCGGATCGTGGCGCTCAGGTGATTTGGGGTCGTGGTGGCGGTGCCTATCGTGAGGGCGGTGTTGTGCCTGGTGGCGATGGCCAGCCACGGCACATCATGGCTCACGCTGGCGAGTGGGTGCTGAACAAGATCCAGCAATCTCGCGTTGCCAACATGCTTGGCTTGTCGCGTGGCGGGCTTGGTTCGATGCTCGGCTTCTATGGCGGGCCATTCGGCTTCGCTGGCGGCGGTGAGGTCAAGAAGCGCATCACCAAGATCGTCAAGGGCGCTGAGGGCCTGCTCGGGACTGACGAGTTCGTTGATGTCGAAGAGACGCTGAAGGATCTCGCCGTCATCATGAGGAAGGTCCGCAACCTCGGCAAGATCACCAAGAAGGTCAAGCCGGTTGCTGAAGTGCTGGATGTGGCGACTCGCGAGGGTGGTCTGCTCGACCAGTTGCGAAGCGGGATTGAGCGGCGTGTTGCACAAGCCAGCTTGAAGCTGCGTCAGCGTACGCTCGCCGTCGTCGGTGGCACTCGGCGTGCACCGCGTGTTGGCGAGCAGTTGTCCGGCGAGGCGCTGGCAGGCGAGGAGTTGAAGCTCGCGCAGGAGCAGCGTGCCGACCTGCTGACCGAACAGCGGCAGATTGCCAGGGAACTTGAAGCTGCACAGCGACGACTGAAGCGTAAGAAGCTGAGCCGGACACAGCGCAATCTGATCCAGGCGCAGGTCAACAACCTGCAAACCAGGATGGATGAGTCGCAGGACGCTGTGCAGCAGAACGTCGAAGACATCTTTGCTGCACAGGAAGCTGTCACTGCGGCGGCTGCCGAAGCGCTCCAGAAGCGGATCGATGAGCAGACCAAGCTTGTTGATGACATCAGGAGCCGGTTTGCTCGACGTACTGCGGCCAACGAGATCTTCCGGCGCATGGCGTCGGCACTCGGCAACGCGGACTGGCTGAGGTCGATCAACGCTGAGCAGAGCAACATCCTCACGCAGCAGGCCAACGAGCTTGAGGGCCGCATCGCTGCTGCCCGTGGAGCCGGTGCCAACGAACTTGCTGATCAGCTTGAGCAGGATGTTGCTGATCTGCGTGCCCAGGTGTTCGAGTTGGCGCAGCAGGCGATCAAGGATGCAGTGGACGCTATCAACAACGCTGCTACTCGAAGACTAGGCCACCTCGATCTCTTCCAGCGCATGGCAGACGTGGTTGGCACCATCGGTGGCGCGGTTGGCTTCAGCCCGCTCGTGTCTGGTCTGATCGGGCAAGGCCCGCTCAACCGGCAGGGCATCCTCCAGCAGCGGGGTGCAGCACTCTCGCAGCAGTACGGTGGACTCGTTGGCCAGCTTGGCGCTGCACAGACGGCTGGCAATGTCGGCCTGGTGGCTGAACTTACCGACCAGCTTGCTGAGCTTGAAGTCGCGATGGCCGAGAACACGAAGGCGCAGCGTGATCTCAAGGAGTCGCAGGCGGCTGAGGCGTTCGACTACAACACGTCGATCATCGATCTGAAGACGCAGTTGCTAGATGCCACTGATGCTGTCACTGGCCAGACATCGACGGCTGAGAAGCTAGCGCTGGTGCAGGAAAAGCAAGCGCTCCTGGTGGCCCGTGGCAACGAGCTTCAACAGTTCCTCAACGACGCCAAAGCACGCGGCGACGACAAGGCTGTGCAGGATCTCACCAAGCAGCTACTTGAAAACCAGATTGCCACGGTCAACAACACGAAGGCGATCAACGAGGTCACCGGCCAGGGCCAGGCTCCGCAGTCGTTCTCCTCACCCATGTGGCAGTGGTTCCGGACGGCGCTGTTCGGCGGGACGGGCAACATCCTCCCGCAGTACCAGTTGCCAAGCTCCTCGATGGCCTTCACGTCCGGCAACACTTCTACCGCCACCACCAGCAACGGTGGCAACACTTACAACACCACCATCGAAGTCAATGAGGCTGGTGGGCCTGTTGATCCCACCCAAATCGGAAGCGCGGTCGTGTTCGCTCAGTCAACGGCATCCAACTAGGAGACAAGGAGCATGTCAAGGGATTGTTACGAAACCACGGTCGCGTTGCCGGACGCGACTGGCGTGCTGAAGGCGCTTGCAGGCGTCAAGGTGTCCGTGGTGCCACGCGCCGCCCAGGACGTGCCGAACTCTCTGGTCGATGTGTTCGTGAGCGATACCGGCGCGACTCGCGGCCCCGACCCGAAGTGCGGAGCTACTGGTACCAACCCGATGACCACTTCGGCCTCGGGCGCAATCCGCTTTTGGGCGGAAGGCCCGTATGAGTACGATCTGGTGTTCGAGGACACACAGGCTCCGGCGCGTATTGCCGACCGGGTGGGCTGGAACGCTGTCCCGGCCAAGGCGGGGTCGATTCCGACAAGCTTCTTGGCAGAGGATGCCGGGATCACGCAGAAGATGCTCGGCCCGGTCGTCGTCCGCCAGCAGGTTCCCATCGGCTGCGTGATCGAGTGGTGGCGTCCGGCAGCATCCGGCGCAGCAGTGCCCTATCCGGATGGCTTCGAGGTCGCTGACGGTCACGCTGTCACTCAGCACGACTTCCCTGGCATCACGGGTGGCATTGCGGTGCCGAATCTCCAGAACGTCTTCATCCTCGGTGCCAGTACCAATAAGGCTGATGGTGCTGGCGCAGCGCAGACCAACGCAGCGACCGATGGCCCTGGCATCCGTGGTCCGGGTGGCTCGAATGCGGGCAGGAATCTTGCTCACGGTCACACGACTCCGCAGGCCGATCACTGGCATTACTTCGACGTGCCGAACCACTACCACCTCGCGGGTGCTCTCACCACTGCCGACCACTTGCACAGTGGCGGCTCGTTGTACGTCAACGGGCACAATCGCTACGCCAATGCACAGTGGGGTGGCAGCAACGAGGCACACGCGCTGGCCAATTCCATCTCCGGCATCGGCGGCGGTACCACGGGTGCCGCAGATCGCACCCTGACGGTCGGTGGCAACACGGACTGGGTGTCTGGTGCCAACCGCTCGACTACGCTCTGGTTGAGCAGCAGTTCTGGCATTGGCAACGTGGCTTCCAATGGCACCACGTGGACGGCCGACCCCGGCACCGACTTCCGACCGCAGTTCTACGGCCTGCTCCGGCTGATCAAGGTAAGGAGGGCATGATGGAGAGCGAAGACATGAGTCAGTACCTCACCGAAGACCCGGACTTCGAGCTACCGCCTCCGGTGGAACTGCCTGTTGAGCCGGTTGTCAAGTTCAACCCGGTGCCACCGCCAGTGGAGAGCATCGGTAAGGGCGACCACTTCGAGGCCGAGACGGCGATGATCGCCTACAAGGCTGGCAAGCCGCTTCAGGACGGAGAGCCGACCCCGCCGCCACCCCCGCCGCCGCCACACCCTGAGCAACTGCCCTCCTAGACGATCATGCCCGCCGCCCCAACCATCACATCGCTGCAAACGGTGCTCGCCGGTCTAGCCGGTGGTAGCCCGTCTGGCAGTCTCACTGGCACCAAGAAGTCCGGCCCGACCGGCATCGAGTCGATCATCGAGTACCGGAGCAAGTCGCCGGTCTATCTCAATGTGGCCGATTGGGTGGACACGTTCCTCGTGATCACCATCAACGGACTTGACAGTGCTGACCTGCGCGCCTCGGCTACGCCGAACCCTGGCGAGCATGGTGAGACGCCGAACGATGCGCTGTGGGGCGGGCGGACACTCGTGCTGGTGGGCAAGCAGTTCGCACACACGATCTGGAAGCTGCGCGATATGCAGCAGGGGCTTCGCGCATCCTTCCTGGAGATCAAGACCGAGTACCCGCTGATCTTCCACGCCGCCGACCCGGCCAACGATCTGATGATCATGTGCAGGCTGGCTGACAAGATCAACATCCCGGATCAGCAGACGACGCGCAACGAGTACCAACGCGACTTCCAGATCCCGTTGCGCGCCAGCAACCCGCGCTTCCTCAGCGTGATCCGCCAAATCGCGGCGATGACGGACCTGTCGTCGGTGGTCATGTTCACGACCGACAATGTGCCGACCGTCGAGAACTTCACGCTGCCTGCTGGATTGCTATCAAGCTACACAGCACAAGGTGACGGCTTCACGCAGGGCAGCGACTACCTGATCCAAGCTGACACGTTGCGCAACATGATCACCAACCCGCGTGGTGATGGTGCTTCGGGTCCGCTGCAAGCCGTGAGCGGCAACTACGACTGGGATGTCGGTCCTGGTACTGGTGTCGGCAACATCACCGTGCAAGCTGCTGGTGGGCCGTACATCCTGACTGTCAACTCACCTGCCTATGAGATGACAGTGGCGGGCAGCGCATCGCGCGTCCAGGGTGAGATCGAATTCCAGACGGTCGGTGGCGCGCTCGGTTCGCCGGTTAGCGGCGGTGAGAAGCTGCGCATCACCGGCTGGATCACCTTCCCCACGACGCCTGCACCGGAAGTTGCAGTTGGCGTGGCAGTGCGTTGGTGGATCTATCCGCAGGTTGCGGGGCCGGTTCGTGTGCTGGCACCAGTTCCATTGACAGACGCAGGCTACGTGCTCCCTGCTCAGGCGTGGAGTAATTCCGGTTGGTATCGCATCGACACGACGATCACGGTCCCCTCGCAGGCAGGCGTCAACGCCTTCCCAGCACCACTGATCTACTTCCAGTGCCCGAATGGCAACAAGATCGCTACCACCTTCAAGGTGCGCGTCTCCGAGCCGATGCTCGATCTCGACCGTGGTCCGACGCGCGGTGCGTCGTACGGCGATGGCACATTCGTTGGTTGGATGTATGAAGGTCAGGCCAAAAATTCGATCTCGCGCCGTCGTATGACGGTTGCCAACATGCTGTCCAACACCAGGGCGTACTTGCTCAACCCGCCTGACATCGGTGTTGCTCAGGTCAGCTTCGGCGGCATTCAGGACTGGGGCCGAATTCAGGACGCCACACCGGCCAATATGAACAACTACGTTGCTCATGACACCTGGTGGTATCTGGAGAGCAACGGGGCCGGACAAGCGGGTGCAGCGGTGCCCGTTCCGCCAGCCGATGAACTGCGCAAGCCGATGACGTTCAACAGCGGCTCGGTGCGTGTGGCTGAGAAGACTCCATACAGCTTCAGCTTCTATGTGCGCGCCGCAACGGTGCCACGGCGGATCTACGTCCGCTTCGTGTTCGGTGGCACCGGCAACGGCGTCGTTCTGCCAGATGCCGTGCGACTTGTTACTTCGGTTCCGGCTCAGGTACATGGTGCTGATGGCAAGGATGCAGTCGGTGAGTGGCGACGTTTTTGGGCTGATGTGACCACGCCTGCTGGGGCGGTCGAGGCGTTCGCGCAGATCTACTTCAGCACCGACGATGTGAATCCCATCCCGGCTGGTGAACGGCACTACGTCAGTGCAGTGATGTTCCGTGGTGGCGCAGGCCCTCGTCCCTATATCGATGGCTCCGGCACTGTCATGGGTACGCGACCGACGCCCGATTACACCTGGGCTGGTACTGCCTGGGCCAGTCCGACGCTCGGGCCATGGGGCACGCGCAACCTGCTCGCTGACAGCGATAACAACAAGCCTGATACAACGACCTACACGCCCGTGTCCAGCACGCTGGTGAAGGTGTCCTCTGGCGGTGCTGGTGGTGCGGGCGGTGCGTTCGTGCGTGCGACCTATGACGCGACATCGGGTGGCACTTCGATGGGCCTCTCGAACAACGCCTTCGTTGCCGAGCGCGTTCAGCACACTGTCATGGCGCATGTCAAGATCCCGCAGGGGAAGATCGGTGGGCGCAAGGTCGCACTCGATGTCTGGTGGTACCAGGACACGGTGACGCCAGCTACCAAGCTGGGTGCTGCAACGTCACCGGACTTCTTCATCAGCAACGACTGGACGCAGATCAAGATGGAGAACGTGATCGTGCCTGACAAGGCGACGATTGCGGCGCTGCGAGTCGTGTTGCGGGACCCGATGCCTGGCGACCAGCTTGATATCGACCGGATGGCGGTGATCAACCTGCCGACCGCTGCCAGTTGGTTTGGCATGAACGCCGAGTTCACCCGACCAGCCGATCCAGCTTCCTCATACGGCGAGGCGTTCCGCTACAACTACACGGTCGCTCAGACCTCGCGCAACTTCACGGAGTGCCAACAGACGGTCAAGTTGTTGCTGCCGCTGACGAACACGGGTGTCGATGACATGGTGCACCTGACGGTCGCCTACGTCGATGATGACAACCAGATTTACGTCACGCTGGAGAATCCGAACGTGCTGGCGATCATCCGGCGCGATCTCGGTGTGGTCACTACCTTGGCGACGATGACGGTTGCCGACCAACTGAACAACGCTCCGTACTACGTCCGCGCTCGGCTCTCCGATGGCGTGGTCTTCGCTGAGTCGGCCACCTACGATCTGGACGCGCCGCCTGCTGGCAGCGTGGCTCCTAACGCGCTCAAGGTCACGCTGGCTGACAACGACACCTTGAAGTACCAGGACGTGCTGTTGCCGATGCGGGTCGGCATTCAGGCGGTCGGTGGCAACTGGATTGTCGATGAGTGGCGCTACTACAGCCTGACCGAGCCACAGGGCTGGAACGTCTATCGCGGTAAGGGCACGATCACGGTCAAGGGCAGCAGGCTCGCGCCGCTCAACAAGGACGAGAAGCTGCTGACGCGCGCTGGACTGACCTACAAGGTTGCCGATGCGAAGATCTCGGCCAAGCTGCGCTACGAGACGCAGCCGACAGCAGCCGAAGGCAGCTTCGATGGCGGTGTTGCTGCCAAGGTGCTTGACAAGGACAACTTCATCGCAGCGACGATTCTCGGCAAGGCGGTCGGCACGGCTGGCCTGGTGTCGATGAATCTCTACAAGGTTGACAACGGTGTCCGTAGCAATCTCGATATCGGCCAACTCGGTTCCTTCGCCGTGGCGACCGACAACTGGGTTCGCATCGTCATGGTCGGCAACAGCATCACGGCTGAGCGTTGGACGACTGATCCGGCCTTGGGCGGTGCCCCGTATGACACGGTGACCAACGTGCTGGCCGGAGCCGACGCGGCGAAGTTCGGCGCTGGCGTCAAGGGTGAGTTCGGGATCTACTGGCCCAACCCCCAGCCGGTCGGTGTGTGCTCGATAGACGACTTCTCGTTCACACTTGCCAACTTTGATGACATCGCCTACTCGATTCGCAACAACGGCAACTTCGAGGCACAAACGACGATCAGTCTGACCGGGCCGATGACCAACCCGCGTGTCACCAATGAGGCGAACAACACATCGTTCCTGATCAACGGGACGATCCCGACTGGCGAGGTGTGGGTGCTGGAGAACGACGGTCCCAGCAAGCGCATGTACCGCAAGAGCGACGGTGCCAACCGCTTCTCGTACCTCGATGCGACTTCGATGTGGATCATGCTGGAGCCGAACGGCGTGCCCAACAACATCCGGCTTACGGCAACTGCCCTGGCGGCTGGCTGGGATATGGGTGTCCAGTGGCGTCACACGTACATGTAAATCGAGATGACAAAATGGCGCTTCAACTTGCGGTACTCCAAAGACCTGTCGCTGATCGGGGAGTTGACCGCTGCCCGCAACAAGTCGCTGAACCTGTCGCATAACTCGCCTGGCTCTGCCAACTGGGATTACTCGATGAGCGGCCAGTACAGCAACCTGATCACGCCGTACTCGACAGCGATCAGCGCCGAGCGCTACAACTGGCGGGCGACCAAGGTGCTCAACGACGCAGGTACCAAGGGTCAGGTGTGGGACTGGATCTGGTCCGGCTTTGTCATGCCGATTGACGAGGACTGGACCAACGACACGATGAAGATCTCGTGCATGGGCTGGGCGCAGCGCATGGCAATGAGGATGATCCGGCGTGACAAGACGTGGACCGGCGTCGATGATGCGACGATCTTCCAGGACACGCTGGCCGAGATGAACCTGGCCAACATCCCCTACCAGGACGGCTCGACCTATCCGGTGCCCACGGTGATTGGATCGAATCCTGCTACGCCAACATGGATGGCATGGGGCGGGACGATGCCGAACGAGGGTGCGGGCGGCGCGACAGCCTACCTCGCACGCACAGCCGCACAGATCAACGCGCCGATTACGGTGACGAAGCAGCGCTTCCAGATGGTGATGCCGATCTGGAACGAGCTATCAGACCTTGAGTCCGGCTGCGACTGGTGGGTTGATCCACGTACCAGGTTGCTTTACATCTATCGCAAGAAGTGCACGGTGCGCAACCACGTCGTGGCGTTCAAGTGGGGGCCAAACAACCTCGGCCAGTTCACGCGCAACATCGCCGCCGATCAGAAGACCAACTGCCACATCACCACAGGTCAGCAGGGCCTCGCTCCCGGCATCGCGGACAACACGGCCGACCAGGCGGTCAACGGCCTGATCGACGGCCTGACGCAGTTGTCGGATGTCAACAACACTAGCATCTTGATTGCCAACTCTGGTGCGGAGATCATCCTCCGTGCCAACGGCAAGATCACGTACGGCATCACGCCGTTCGCCTACGTGGGCGACATCAACCGCGTGCCGAACTCGGTGCCTGAGCCGTTCGTGGACTACGATCCGGTATGGGACGAACTCAAGTTGACTGCCATCCACCCGTATCGTGGCTCGATCAACCTTCAGACCGTACGCTGCTACGGCTGCCAGGTCAACATCGATGAGGAGAACAACGAGCAGTTGTCCTCGCTTCAGGTGGCACCATGACGCTGACCCCCGATCAGCAGAGCATCGATAAGCGCCCGCCTGGCATTGGCACTGCGTTCCGCAACTTCGACTACGAGGAGGACATCCGTCGCCTCAAGCGCATGTCGGGTGCGGGTGGTAGCGGCGGTACGGCGATCCAGGCGGCGTTCTGGAGCGCTACGGGTACGAATATCACTACTGCTGGAACTGCCTTTACTAACGTGCCGATTGCCAATGGCACATCTGATCCGGCTGGTGCCTTCACGTGGAACGCTGACGGCTCGATCACGATCAAGGATGCAGGCTGGTACTACGTCGATGCCAACGTCTTCGGCTCGGCTGCCAATGTGACTTATCACATCACGCTGGGCGGTTCTCCCAATGTTGCCAATGGAGTTGCTGAAGCTTATGGCAACTTTGGTCCGAATGGCGGCATCGTTGATGTTAGTGGTGTTTACAACTTCGCGGCCAACGCCAGGGTCTACGTCACCGCTGCCAGTAACCCTGCCAGTCAGACCGTCAACATCCGTGAGTTCGCGATCTTCCGCATCGGTACGGGTCCGACTGGTCCGATTGGGCCGCAGGGCATCCAGGGTGCGACGGGAGCCACCGGCGCTCAGGGTGCTCAGGGAGCAACAGGTCCAGTAGGCCCCACAGGTGCGACCGGAGCGCCAGGTCCAGTCGGCTCTGATCTCTACCTCTACTCCGACCCGGACTACTCCGAGGGCGCACAGGTGTCGGTGGCAAACAACCAGACTGCTATTCTGCCGATCCCGGCGAGCAATCTGACGATCAGCACGACCATCGACGGCAGCAATCCGGACTTCACGCGCAACGCCAACGGCACGATCACGATCAAGGCGGCGGGCACCTACACCTTCAGTGTCAACGGCGGCGGCACTCCAGGTACGGTTGGCAAGCCTGTTGACATTCGCATCTGTGGCGGGCCAACGCTCCCCAATCAGTACAAATACTTCGCCTGGCAGGATTCGCAGAGCGCCGACACCGGCCCGGTGTTCATCGAGGTGACCGGCGTCCGCACGTGCGCTGTCGGTGACATCATCGCCGTCTACGGTGGCCACACCTCTGGCGCAGCGCTGCTGATGAATGTCAGTCGCATTGCTGTTGTCCGCAACGGCTCGGGTCCGAAGGGCAATCAGGGTATCCAAGGCCCGACAGGTCCGACCGGTCCTGTTGGTCCACCTGGCAGCGGCCTGCGCTTCCAGTACACGATGCTGGACCCGATGGACCCGCCTGAGTCGGATGGTACGGTCACGGTCAGCGATCTCGATGCAACGCAGATTGTCAACATCGGGATCTACTATCGTGACGCGAGCGGCCAGGATATCTCGTCGTTCCTGGCAACGCTGCGTGAACCGCACGAGTTGATCCTGTCGCGGCGTGGCAGTGAGGAGGACTGGACGCGCTGGCGGTTCACGGGCGGCTACGAGGAAGTTCAATCAGGTGGGTACTTCCAATACGACAACGTTGAACCGATTGCGGCCGGTGGGATCGCTGCTGGCCCTGGTCCAGTCTGGCTGACAATCGTCCCAGTTGGCGACTCAGGTGAGGATGGTGCGCAGGGACCGCCTGGTGTCTCCAACGCCGTCTACGGGAGCTACTGGCGCTACACCACAAGCGGTGGCGGTGCGGCAACATCAGGCCGCATGGAACTCAACGCTGCAACCTGGGATACGGTTTGGCAGATCAGCCTCAACGAGATCGCGATGCCAGGTGGCACGGCAGCGGCGTACTTCGCCAAGATCAAGGCCGGAGACGAGTTCTACATCCAGGATCGCACTGACGCGACCAAGTGGGGACGCTACACAATCGACATGGTTGGCACTGACCATGGCGACTACTGGACCTTCGAGATGACCTATCTCGATGGCCATGGCACCTTGCCTGCCAACAACACCGACACCAGCGTCTCGTTGATCGTGGAGGGTGGAACCCAGCCAGCAATCACCGACACGGCGTGGAAGCAGCCGGTCAAGGCAGCAACCGACGCGAACATGGTGCTCTCCGGCGAGCAGGCGGTCGATGTCGTGATTGACTGCGTGGCTGGTGACCGCGTGCTGGTCAAGGACCAGGATGATTCCACGGAGAATGGTATCTACCTTGTCAGTACCGGCCCATGGTCGCGTGCACCTGATGCCGATACGCACAACAAGCTGGCGAGTGCTGTTGTGCACGTCGAGCAGGGCGGCTCGAACTTCGACAAGACCTTCCGCTGTAGTCTGAATAACGATCCTGATGCAGTGCTCGGTGACTACCTGATTGACTGGATCTATTGGCCGACCGACTTCGGGATCGGTGCGTCTGACGGGATCATGCCGGGCGATGCCAGCTTCAGTGACATCTCGTGGTACAACGAGGCTACTCCTGGTGATGGCGTCAACTTCAACAACTCCCGTGCCCGCCATTTGGCTACGCCGACGGCTGACGATGATGGTGCCACCAAGGCTTACGTTGACTCGAAGGTCGGCAGCGGCGGCGGTGGAGGCGGTGGCCACACGATCCAGGACGAGTCTATCTCGCTGACTCAGCGCACACGCCTGAACTTCGTCGGTGAAGGCGTCACGGTGCGCGAGGGCGCGACCGGCTCTGATAGCACTGTAGTTGATATTCCGGCGTTCAAGGCGGCGATCTGTCAGATCAACTTCACCAGCGGCATCGCGATGACAGCGGCGACGTGGAAGACGTTGGCTCCAGTGAGCCTCTACGCGAGTGATCCGCCTACGGCCTTCACGCTTGCCGCAGACGGCGGCATCATTATCAACGAGACTGGCTATTATGCTGCTAGCGTGACTGCCTACATGGGTGGATCATCGTCTGGTGCGTGCTATCTGACGATTGGTGCCACGCCTAATGCCGAAGGCTCTTATGCCGAGCAGGATGGTACGAATGCCGGTCAGTTGGCATCGTGCACGGCTTCCGCGCTCTACCTGGTAGCAGGCAGCAAGCTATACGCCTGCGGTTATAGTGCTGTGGCGGCTACCTGGCAGCTTCGCCAGTTCCAGATCGCACGTGTCGGTGGTCCGCAAGGCGCGAAGGGCGATCCAGGTGGCAATGCGACTGCCACGCTCGATCCCTGGCATCAGATTGGTGCGGCGGGTGAGCCAGCCTTCACGAACTCGTGGGTCGCCACTGACTCGAACGTCTACTACCGCAAGGACCCGTTCGGCCGGGTCTACTTGCGCGGTTCGCTCAGTGGTGGCGCGAGTGGCACTTCTGCATTCACGCTGCCGGTTGGCTATCGGCCGCTTCTGGTTGGTCTTACGCGCGTCCGCACCATTGCTATTGACAATCAAATTGGTGGTGCTGGCAAGTGGGAGGGGCAGATCAACGTCAACACTGACGGCACAGTTCTCATCTACTCGACCAACACTCCAGCCAACGCCGTCGTCTCGCTCGATCAGGTGGAGTTTGACAGTGGCACTGTCACTTCCTACATGGTTGGCCCACAGGGGGCCAAGGGCGATAAGGGCGATCCTGGCGACAAGGCGAGCCTGACGCTCGACCAGTGGCATGTGATTGGCGCAGCCGGTGAACCAGCCTTCCTGAATGGCTGGGCTGCCTACGGTGGCGGCTACTCGATTCCTGCCTTCAAGAAGGACCCGTTTGGACGTGTGCAGCTTCGTGGGCTGATGAAGAACGGCACGATCACCGCCCCGATGTTCATCCTGCCTGTCGGCTACCGGCCGACCACGGTGCACGGCTACTCGACACCGGCCAACAACGGTTCTGCTTACGTCCTCAATGACATCCGTGTTGCCAACGACGGCTCGGTCAGCCAGGTTGGCGGTGGCAACGGGTATGTCTGGCTGGATGGCATCGAATTCGATACGGATCAGCAGACAGTCGCATTGGCAGGGGCCAAGGGCGACAAGGGTGATGCTGGTACTCCTGGCCAGGTGGAGATCTATGCCACTGCGATTGCTGGTACAGGGGTTTCAGTCGCCAGCGGCGGAAGCGGACTGTTGCCGCTTGGTGTTCCACCTGACATCAGCAAGAGCAATGGTATCAATCCGGACTTCGTGCGCAACGCGGACGGTTCGCTGACAATCGTCTCGGCAGGCGTCTATACGATCAACGGCACGATAGCTCCTGGTGCTGCTTTGGCAGCCGGTTGCCAGGTTGAAGCACGGATTTGTGCGAAGGCAGGCGCAACCCCCGGTGTAGGCGACTTCATCACGGTCGAGAATAGCTTTACGGGTGCTGGTGGCCAGTACCCGTGGGTGACGGCTACGGTAACACGCAAGTTTGCAGCAGGTGATGTGGTCGCGGTCTACGGACTCATGGTTGGCGCGACAGTCACTCTCAATTGCCAGTTGTTCGGTATCACCCGAGTTGGTAGTGGCCCGAAGGGCGATACCGGCCCACAGGGTCCTGTTGGCCTCGGCACGATAGAGGCGTGGCATCTCGTTGGCGGCGCAGGCGAGGTGCCCTTCGCAACCGGCTGGAGCCACTACGGGTCGGGCTACACAAACGGCGGCTTCCGCAAGTACCCGGACGGCAAGGTCAAGCTTCGTGGTCTGGTGTCCACCTCGGCGGGCGCAGGCAGCACGATCTTCACGCTGCCTGTTACTCATCGTGTTGCTGCTGGTGGGTCAGTGAGCATCTTCATCTGCGAATCGTCGCTCGCTGCTAGCGGACAGGTTCGTATCGATGTCAACACCGCTACCGGCGTAGTGTCATATGGCACCAGCCCAGCAGCAGGCAACTGGGTATCGCTTGATGGGATCGAGTTCGACACCGATACAGTATCTACCTACTTGACAGGCCCGCAAGGGCCGAAGGGCGATAAGGGCGACACAGGTGGCAACGCAACTGCTACTTTGGACCCATGGCACGTTGTCGGTGCAGCAAGCGAGCCTCCGTTCCAGAATTCGTGGACCACGCCAGGCGGGCAAGCGGGCCTGATGTTCCGCAAGGACCCGTTTGGGGTCGTCCACATCTTCGGTGTGGCGACTGGTGGCGCAACCGGCAGTGTGGCCTTCACGCTCCCGGTCGGCTACCGCCCGCTGGTTGGCTCCAACACCACCGTCTATGACGTGCTGCTTGACAGTGGTGTTGCTGGTGGCTATGTCGGTATTGACAAGTCAACAGGTAATGTCACTCTGAACAGGGGTTCGTCTGTCTCGATCTACGTTGACCTCTCGTTCGACACCGGCACTGTTACCAACTATATGGTCGGGCCACAAGGTCCGGCTGGTGGCAATGCGACTGCTAACTTGGACACGTGGCATCAGGTTGGCACGGCTGGTGAGCCTGCTTACCAGAACTCGTGGGTTACCTATCCAGGATGGACGGGGGCGTCATTCCGCAAGGACCCCTTTGGCCGTGTGCATCTACGCGGTTTGATCCGCAATGGCACGGTTGGTCAACCGATATTTACACTCCCAGTTGGCTGTCGTCCACCGTCAGGGTTGATCATCGATGCCCAGGCGGGCGAGCCGAATGGCAATGCACGGATGACAATCGCCGCAGACGGTACGGTGTCTTGTGCTTCGCTCGGCACAGGCGCAGACGGGCAGTTCCTCTCGCTGTGGGGGATCAGTTTTGACACCGATACTGTCACTTCCTATATGGTCGGCCCGCAAGGTCCGGCTGGTGCCAAGGGCGATCCTGGTGGCAATACGACTGTTGCTCTGGAGGCTTGGCATACGGTCGGTGGAGCGGGCGAGCCTTCGTTCCAGAACTCGTGGGTCAACTACGCGAGCGGCTACTCGTCTGTTGCCTTCCGCAAAGACCCACTTGGCAAGGTGATCTTGCGTGGTGCGATCAAGAGCGGCACTGTCCCCGGCACAGTCTTCACACTGCCAACCGGGTTTAGACCACCTGGCCAGATCTCGTTCCCGCTTGCAACCGATGGCTCCTTCGGGACGCTTGGCGGTGTCTACGTCTCGAACGCTGGCGATGTTGTCATCTACCGAGGCAGTAACGCCTACGTCTCACTTGATGGGATCGAGTTCGACACCGACTTGGTGTCAAGCTACATGGTTGGTCCGCCAGGGCCAACCGGCGCGATAGGCCCGCAGGGGCCAGCGGGCAACAGCGCTACGGTGCCGATGGACACCTGGCATGTCGTCGGCTCGGGTGGCAGCGAGCCTGCCTTCACAAACGGGTTCAGCGCATGGTCCGGCTACAACGTCCGCTTCCGCAAGTTCCCTGACGGCCGAGTCCAGATTGCTGGTGTGATCGGTACTCCAGCGTCCGGTGGCATGGCTGCCTTCACCCTGCCTGTGGGCTATCGCCCGGTTGGCAACGAGCGTGGCTTCGTCTGCAAGAACTCGTCAGCGACATCGCTCGTCTACGTCAACACTGATGGCACTGTCAATGTTCCTGTCAATGTTGGCTACACCTATCTCGATCCAGTCATCTTCGACACCGAGAGTGTGCTTGCACTGCCGACCGGCCCGAAGGGTGATCCGGGTGGCAACGCAGCGCTCCCCATCGAAGACTGGCACGTGCTTGGTGGGGCTGGCGAACCGGCGTTCCTGAATGGCTGGACGAGCTATGGCGGCAACTATCCGGCCGGGTTCCGCAAGCTGCCGGATGGCACCGTTCAGATGCGCGGCCTGATCAAGCCAGGGACTATCAATCAACCTGCCTTCACACTACCTGCTGCGTATTGGCCGGGACCGGGAGTAAATGAGCGCTTCTTCACACTGGCTGCGCACACCGGCTCGGCGTGGACATCTGCTCAGGTTGATTGCATCGCTGGCAACGGCAACATTCAGATCACGGCAACCGCTGCCACGATCACAGCAAGTGGCTGGATTGCGCTCGACGGGATCGAGTTCCCAACCGCCCAAGCGACCTTCCCGACCGGGCCGCAAGGACCCAAGGGTGACAAGGGAGATGTCAGTCTTGATGCGTCGGGCTTCTCGATGCGCAGCGCGGCGACGGTCAGCAACCTCTGGCAGAACACCACCTTCGTGAAGATGCAGTTCGACACGATGGAGTATGACTACTCGCTTGGCGGCGCTAGCCTGGTGAATGACAACTTTGTTGTCGTCGAACCTGGTGTCTATCAGATTGCTGTCAGCACCCTGCCGGTGCAGAACATCGGGGATGGCGCAGGGGTTGCCATGGGTGTGTTCGTGGATGGTGTCGAGCACACACGCCTCGGCCAGTGGATCTTGGGCGCGACCAACAACCCAAGCTTTACAGCATCGGGTATCATCCGTCTGTTGAATGGTCAGACGGTCGATGTTCGTGTTTACCTATCTGCTGGTGGCCCCATCAGCCAGAGTGGTAACCCATCGTGTGTGTATTGGCGAATGCAGAAGATCCGAAACGCATAGCGAGGTGAGGGATGGCAACTAAAGTGGTGTGTGACGGCTGCGGCGAGGTGGTCGATACCAAGCAGCCTTACTACCAAGCGGTGGTGACCCAGGTCCAGGTCAACGAGGACGGCGCACTGGTGACGGTCGTGGCTGCGACGGGCCTTGACTATCACCTCGAACATCTGCCGCACACCAGCACGCCGGACTCGGTTGCTGTCCTGACTTCGCTCGACCCAGCGTCGGCCGAGGAAGCAGCAGGCGAGAAGGTCACCCTGCATGTCATGGGCCAGCGCTTCATCGACACGGCGTCCATCGTCTTCGACGGCTTCGGCCAGCCGACGACCTACGTCTCGTCAAGCGAGTTGACATGCGAGGTTCCGCTCGACGCGGTGGGTTCGTTTGAGGTCTTCGTGCGCCAGATGGGCATCGACACCAACAAGCTGATGTTCACGGTGCTCGAAGTGGGCGGCGAGCTACCTCCGGAGCCGGACCCACTGACGCTCACCTCCATCAACCCGACAAGCGGCAACCGCCAGACGCAGACCGCTGTCACGGCTGTTGGCACCGGCTTCATCGACGGGGCGTCGGTCATCGTCGCTGGCATGGCAGTGTCAACCATCTTCACAAGCGACACGGAACTCGGCTTCACCATCAACGGACCAGAACTGGGTCCGGGCTACAAGGACGTGCTCGTGCGCCAGGGCGGTGTGGACACCCAAGTCCTCGAATTCCGCGTGACGTAGGCTGATGGCCGATCCCATGCCGACAGCGCCGAAGCCGACCGATCACCGACTGCACCACCGGCCGGTGTTGTTGGCTGCTGTGATCGGTGGCGGCGTGTGCATGTTGGCAGTGGTGATCGGCCTCACAATCCTGGGCCTACATAGTGAGGGGACAAACGACGTTGCCATGACCGGCCTGGCTGCCATCGGATCAACACTGGCAGGTGGCTTTGCATCATGGCTTGGCTACAACCGCCGTGGCTACGATCACGGCAACGGCAATGGTCGAGAATAACAACGATGTGGTTGCTCGCTCTTACGGAAGCCTCGGTGTGGGGGATCGCGGCTGCTGTCAGCACACTGATCGGTGTCGGCTTGAGCATCGCTGCCTACCGCAGCAAGCGCGAGGCGGATACCAACAAGGTCAACGAGGAGCAGCACAAGCAACTGCTGGAGGCGCGGGCTGAGTCCGAGCGGCTGTCGGCCGAACTCCACCAGTACAAGCTGAGGTATGGCGATGAAGTTCCCGAATAAAACGGCAGTGTTGATGACAACTTCACTGGTGTTCGCTGCTGGTGGAGGGTTCGCGGCCAGCGTGGCACTGTCACAGGGTGATCCTGTCAAGGAAGTCACCATCGATGTCGGCAAGGGCGAGCAGGGCGATCCTGGTCCGCCTGGACCGGCCGGACCCGCAGGGCCAGCAGGACCCGCAGGCCCGAAGGGCGACAAGGGCGATCAGGGCGAGCAGGGGCTTCGTGGTCTGGTCGGTCCCGCAGGTCCAGCAGGACCCCAGGGTGAGCGCGGCCCTCAAGGTCCACCCGGTGGCGTGACGTGCCCAACCGGCTTCGTGCCTGGCATCCTGAAGATCAACCACCCTGGTGGGCAGGCCACGATATACACCTGCATGACACCAGGCTCCAACTAGCTATGACAACAAGACTTCCACGGCGGAGGCAGGCGAGGCTTCCCGAGAACCCTGCCCGCGCCGTCCGGGTGGGCCAGCCCCCAGCGCCCCCTGGCTCGCCACAGGGTGGCGCGGGGGCCAGGGCTTTACTAGAGTGTTCAGGTTCCCAACACAAGGAGGTTCGCCCTTGCCCCAGTGGCAGACAGGCTCGTCACACATCGACATGCGCTAGCCGCACGATGGCGGCGACGGCACAGGTATCCCCCTCGCCTGAGGCACGGAGCCTGTTCAACAACATGGCTGCCAACGCGCAGCCTCTTGGAGCGGATGTGAATACGCTCCACATCGACGTTGGCAATTTGCTTGTCGTAGGGTGTCAACGTGTACGTCAGGGCCTCGATGCCGGGGCCTCGACGGAGATAGAGGAACTGCTGGGCGAGAAGTGGATTGCACCCGCTCCTAACGGCGGCTGGTTCCTCGGGTAGCTCATCGTCGTCGGCCGGGGGATGCCTTCAGTGTCCCTCGGTCGATTGACCGCGCCCGCACCGGCCGCAGTACGTGATCTCCATCAGGTCGAAGCAGGCCGGACACACACCGTCCTGCCAGGCGATCCATAGTGCTCGCCGCGCCGGAGGGCTGAGTGACCGCTTCGTCGCCAAATGCCAAGCAGCCTTGCTTCTACGTCGCACTCGTGTCAATCGAGTTGTTGGCACGACGCGGTACATCTTGATCCTCCTCGGCAGTGGGATCATAGCCTGGTGTGTTAGACTCTTCGCCGTGAACATCCCTGTCATCATCGACAACTGTGTGCGGGTGGACGGCAACTACCTCGGTAACGATCTCGTGGAGCAGATCCTTGACGAGTTGACGCTGCTGAACCCCGCCTGGGTCGATGCGCGGCAGAATGGTAGGGATGAGGAGGACATCGCGAAGTGGATCATACTTGCTGAGCTTGGTGATGAGGAGTCCGGCGACACGCTGGTCATGCCGCGAGGCTACGCCTACGAGTTCAAGCTGCTGCTGCGCGAGCATGGGCACCGTGTCCAGTGGCTTGACAGACGACAATGGCAGCGCGGAGCGGAGTTCGGTCACCCGCCTGACTTCCGCGATCACCAGGTCATCGCGGTGCGCAAGCTGCGTCACCATCAGCAGGGGATCTATGAGGCACCGACTGGATCTGGCAAGACTGTTGCTATCTGTGGCCTGATCCAACTGCTCCACCCTGAGCGGTCTATCATCTTGGTTGACAAGATCGAGCTACTGCATCAGTGGCGCAAGGAGATGCTGGAGCACACCGGCATCCCGGAGCGTCTGCTCGGTCAGATCGGCCAGGGTAAGTGGATCGAGCGGCGCGTCACCGTTGCGACCGTTCAGACGCTCAGGAAGGCGCTCAGAGAGGGCCGGATTGATCGTGAGTGGTTCCGCCAGTGGGACCTGATGGATCTGGACGAGTGCCATCACGTGACCGCAGAGACAATCATGGAGCTTGTCAGTCTCTTCTGGTCGCGGATTCGGCTCGGCAATTCCGCCACGCCGGATCGGCAGGATGCGAAGTTTGACATTGCACTTGATGTGATAGGAGATGTCGTACACAGTGAAGCCGAAGACGAGCTACGAGAGGCGGGACTCATCGTTGCCCCCACGGTCTACAAGATTCCAACCAACTTCACATTCCAGTACACCCGCGCCCACCAGTCGGGGCCGAACGGGCAGTGCGAGATCGAGAAGTGCAAGATCAAGCGGCAGCACAGCCACCGCAACAACTACCACAAGCTTCGAGCGGCGCTGGTTGCTGATCCAGTCCGCAATGGTCTTGTCGCAAGTGCGCTCCTTGCGCAGATCGAGGAGGGACCGCACGTCCACCTCGTGATCTCTGACGAGGTGCGTCACCTGGAGAACCTGATGATGGCGTACACGCACGCCGCCAAGCGGTTGAAGGTCAAGCTTCCACCAACCTACCTGCTAACTGGCAAGACGCCGAAGGCACGGCGGGTCAAGATCATTAGTGAGGTCAACTCGCTTGATGATGTGGTGCTGTTCAGCACGGTGGCCAAGGAGGGCCTGGACGTGCCGATGATCGACCGCATCTACTTGCCCTTCCCCGGCAACAACCCGGCTGCTACAGAACAGAAGGTCGGCCGGGGCACACGCGGGCGCGACGGCAAGGGCGAGGTACTGGTGCTCGACTTCGTGGATGTCAATGTCAAGCTGCTGCGCAGGCACTTCAAGACGCGGCGGACGAAGGTGTACGACAAGCTCGGTCTGAAGGTCGTGCTCTGATGCCGTTCTACGCCGTCGTCTGGTGCAGTGATTGCAATGGAGTTGACTTCGAGGGCTGCTTCGACGGCGACGTGGAGCGCCACGGCCCGTTCGATACTTCAGCCGCCGCCGATGAAGTTGGCAAGTCGGTTGCTGATATGTGCCCAGGGATCTGGAAGTACGAGGTCGAGGAGAAGCCGGAGTGACAATGGCCCTGACAACTGATGACTTCGCATTGATCCTGATCATCTGGTTCCTCGTCATCGTCCTGGTTCTCTGGTGTCTCGGCCGCGTCCCCAAGGAGGATGATGATGATCGCCGCTGAGCAGATCACCGACTTCTGGATTCTCTTCTTCGTCCTCTGCGCCGCCGTCCTGATCGGAATCGCGATCTACTACCAACGCTGATGCAATACAGAACAACATCCGGGCATCATGTCAAGAAGGTTGGTTTCGCCACGCTGCACATCGATGGCGGCTGTCGGCCGACCAACCCTGGACCGGCGGGGATGGCTGCCGTGGTCAACTTCCCAGCCTACGGCCTGCACTACGAACTCGCCCGCCCGCTCGGGATCAAGACCAACAACCAGGCCGAGTACATCGCGCTGATCGTCGGCGTCAAGTACGCCCACACGCTCGGTGCCAATGGACTGGACATCTTCACGGACTCGAAGCTGGTGCTGAACCAGATGAAGGATCTCTGGTACATCCGGGAGCGGCGGTTGTACGACCTACGCCACGAGGCACGCGGCTGGCTCGACGCGATGTTCGAGAAGAACTGGGAACTGACCTGGATACCGCGCGAGCAGAACACCGAGGCCGATGCACTGTGCACGGAAGCGATCCTCTGCAACAACCCGTGGATTCCGAACTTCAAGGACCCCTTCCGGCCACCACACAAGCGCTGGTTTCCGCACAACCGGAGTGTGATGATCGAGGTCTGCCTGCCACATGCCAGGTAGATTGTCGAATCGCTCCGTAAGGACTACTGGAATTCCTTCGGCTCCTATAGTCCCAATAGGAAGATATAAAGAAGGTTGATATAAGATACCGACATCCCCTCCCAGCCGCCCTTGACCCTACCATGCCATCCAAACTGGCATTCAAGGACTCTGAGAGAAGTACCATCCACCACAGAAAACCCTACTCGCCCCGTCAAACTTCAGAACCAGAGCCAAATCCATGCCTCATATGATCTCGACCAAGCGTGAGGATCGTCCGCCGACGCGCGAGCCGGGACGCTTCTACATCGATGAACTCGCGAAGCTCCTGAACCGCCGCCCGGACACGATCCGGCGATGGGAGGGAACAGAGACAAATCCTGGTAGGCTGCCCGCACACCTCATCCCCCGGCGTGGGACCCGCGACTGGCGCTACTGGACTGACAGCCAGGTGTATGGAGCGCGTGGAATCATCGCTTGGAAGGAACGCGAAGACATGCGACCTGGCAACTTCTTCACCGACGCTTCACAGGAGGAGAACCATATCCGTCGCCTGCGCGTGCCGAAGCTGATCGATGAGGAGTTGCTGGAGGAGATCCACAAGTACGCCTACGTGATCTCACGTGGTCCGAACAAGGGCAAGTGGGCACGGTCGCGGGATTGGATCATCAAGACGTACTACCCACAGAGTAGGTATCTGACGGTCGAGAACTTCCTGCGTGCAGTGCAACGCTACTTCGCGGAGCGCGGCTGGCCGTTCCCACCACCGTCAGACCGTGCCGTCAAGGCGTCGAACAAGAAGCGTGTCAAGACTCGCAAGGCCAACGAGCGTGCTGCCAAGCGGGCTGCTAGGGACCCGGAGATTCGTGCCATCGAGCGCGAGGCTGATCGACTGATCCGCATCACTAACAATAGGTAAGGGGATATATGCCAGTTCGCAAGCCACCCGCTCGCAAAGCGCGGGGCAATCACACTGCTGTCACGGTCAAGCCTCCGGCTCGCCGTCCGGCGCGGCGCACAAGCCCGCGCGTTGAGGGAGACGAACCTGCTTCGACGGCCGGAGCCGTGCGCGAGCGCGTTACGCGCAACGTCACCGCTACTGCCAAGGTGGTTGATGGTGAAGTCTTGATCATCGGCCAGATCGCGGAGAAGGTGCCCGTCGCCCAGTTCGCCAACGTGGAGATCCTGTCCGGCTTCCAGTGGAAGCTCGGCGGCATCAACATGGAGGATCTGATCGATGTCGAGTGGGGTGACATCGACGGCGACGAGGACTCGGACACCTACGGTGAGTCCACGTTCGACTACAGCGCCATGACACCGCGACAACAAGTTGCTTACGACCGCATCATGGGCGCGCGGAGGGCAACCATGAAGGTGCTGGAGCACGGCACCGCAGAGGACCGTGAGACGGTCGAGCGCAGCGTCAGAATGCACAACGAGCGGTTGGCCGAGGAAGAGGCTGCCGAGGCGAAGGCAGAGAACGCCAAGCGCCAGCGCAGACGCGCGTCGAGCTAGCTGTGGCAGATGTGGAAACAACGTTGGTATGGTCGGCCATCCAGAATGGCGACTTTGCCGATGTCATCACCCGTGGAGTCGAGTCCGATCACTTCGTTGACGACGACGTTGCCACAGTCTACGAGTGGGCGCAGGACTTCTTTGTGGCGCACAAGCGCCAGCCCACAGCAGAGGCGATGTCAATCGAGTTTCCACACTTCAAGGCGCGACTGAGCAAGGAGCCGACGAGCTACCACCTAGATCGCTTCATCCGGCAGGTCAAGCAACGCGAGGCTGAGGAGGGCCTGCGCGACTTCTTCGACATGCTCGAAGACCCGAACGAGATCGATGACATCGAGATGCACGCGCTCGAATTTGCACATCGACTTGTTGAAGTCGTACCGGTGCCGCAGGCGATGTTCTTGGGCAAGGGCGCGACCGGCCGCAAGGAGGTCTACGACTACCGCAAGGAACACGGCATCCAGCATGGCCTGATGATGGGGATACCGACGTTCGATCACCTGATGCTCGGGATGCAGCCGCACGAGTTGACGGTCTACGCCGGTCCTCCTGGCAGTGGCAAGACGACTGGTATGCAGTACACGTCGCTGCACGTCTACACGAACCACGGGATCAATGTGCTGTTCGTGTCACTGGAGGTCGAGGGCGAGCAGATCCTCCGCAAGTTCGACACCATGCTCAGTGGCATCAGCTACCGGGCGCTGAAGGCGATGGATCTCGATGTCGGCTCCGAGCGGCGCTGGACCGAGATCCTGGAGCGCTGCGAGCGCGAGAGCATGGAACGCGACATCGTGATCCGGGACGACATTCGCAACTGCACTGTTGACAAGGTGATTGCTGAATCGATTCGGTTCAAGCCGGGGCTGGTCGCGGTGGATTACCTGGAGGAGATGCGCTCGCGCAAAGGGCTGGCCGACTGGGAGAGCGTGCGTGACAACGCGCGTGGACTCAAACAGCAGGCGCGGGTAACGAAGACGCCGTACATCACCGGCACACAGATCAACCGCGACGGCGACACCGCTCACCAGTCGATTCACAAGATCGCGGATACGCTGATCCAACTGGTGCCGGACGAGGACGACGAGAAGGTGATGCTGTATCGTCTCCTCAAATATCGCGACGGACCATCACGCAAGGAGGCGTTGATGCGCTGGGATCTGGATCGGATGGACATCGGTGAGATCGCTCACCGCAAGGAGTACCCCGCCCTCAAGGGACGGACAAATGGCAATCAGCCTGCCAGGCCACCGAGAAGGCCACGGCCGACGAGCCTGAGGAGTCTCCGTGTCCGCTGAGATGCCGGAGAGTGCAGCCCGCTTGCTATCGGCTCTGGTGGACATCGAGGACCGCGCCATTGAAGTCGCTCGCGCGGGTGGGTGCCGCTGCCACCGGCCCGTGGAGGGCGTGGATCGCGAGTATCCGTACGCGAGGTTTGATCGCGCCCGCTCTGTGGGTAGACCGTTCGATCAGATCGAGTGGGAGTTGATCCATGAGCCGGGATGCCCGATGGATGGTCAGACGGGGACCGGCTGATGGCCGCGCAACCAGGTACTTGGAGGAGAGAGTTCGGCAACTTCTATGTCGAGCCTGACGGTTCGTTCGTAGAGCGAGAGTTCCAGATCGCAAAGCACGACGGGGATCGTATCTGGCAGCTTGTCATCAAGCGTGCACGGACGCCGCGACGAGCCAAGGCCCTAGGTGCCGAACGTCGGCTCACGGAGGAGCGGCTTTGCGACTGGAATGATCGCCGTGTCGATGTGATGCTGGCGCTGGTTGATCGCAAGATCGAGGACTGGCCATTCATCGCTGACATGTTGGTTGCCACTGGCTCCAAGAACATCGTGGAGTTCAACCGGCACCACGACAACTTTTGGGGCGATTGCACGTGTGCTCGGTGCTACAAGATCGGGCAGAACTGGCTTGGCGAGACGTTGATGCTGGTGCGCAGGCGGCTCGTGGAAGGCAAGTCCTACCCGTTCGTGCATACCGAGGAGGACATGCACCTGATCGCCGCCTCCCAGCCTCCGCACCGCCGTGCCTCGCGACCTTAGTAGGACTGTCAAGCGACTTGGCGAACGTCCGGCGTGGCTGGATCAGGTACCGGCGCGCGAGATGCTGGAGGAGCTAGGCGTCGAGAACATCACCGACGCCTCGTTTGACGAGCTTCTGTTCTCGTGCCCGTTCGATGGCCACGCGCACGGTGACGAACGCCCGAGCGCGTACATGAACACCGGGGCCAAGGTCGCGCACATGGCGACCGTGTGGGTCTGCCACGGTTGTGGGCGCAGTGGCAATGCGATTGGCTTCGTTGCCGAATACTCTGGCATCACGCGCCAGCGCGCGAAGATCGAACTGCGCGAGCGCTTTGCTCCCGGCTGGCACAAGCCACGCGGCGGTTCGATGCGCGCGGAGTACGAGCTACGGCAGATGCAGCGCATAGAGCTAGAGCGCGATGCCTACCCGGAGATCCCGACGCTCGACTGGGAGATGTACGCGCAGCGCTACGAGGTGGACTGGCCCAGCTTCGAGGACGTGGAGTCGCCCGAGGTCCAGTACATGTTCGAGCGTGGCTTCACAGCAAGGGACTTGTCAGAGTGGCGGATCGGCTGGGATGAGGATTCCGACCGCATCACGATCCCCGTCTGCACGCCGGACGGTGAGCTTGTCGGGATGAAGGGGCGCGCGTGGGACAAGGGCGTACGGATGAAGTACCGCGTGCTCGGAGACACCGAGAAGACGATCCGGCGCAACGGGGTTGTCTATGGGTTCGAGCCGTACTTGAAGAGTCAGGTAGTATTCGGTCTGCACATGTGGGGTCCACAACAGACCTACGTGTGGGATGAGGGCGAGATCAACGTGATGTCCTGGCGCAAGTTCGGAATCCCAGCGTTCTCCACCGGCTCGGCGTCGATGTCTGACGCCCAGGCGAAGGTCATTCGCGAGTTCTGCGACGAGGTGGTTGTGTTCGTGGATGACAACAAGGCTGGTGAACATGGGACGTGGGGCTACACCGACAAGGACGGCGAGTACCACCCCGGCGCGGTCGCCAGACTGTCCCCGCACATGGCCGTGCGAATCGCAGACACGCACGTCGCGGACGCGAACGACATGCTCGTGGCAGGCAAGCTCTGGCTAGCCCGCCGCCTCATCTACAGCGCCAAACCAGCGTGGCGGGGGCAGGTTCCGGGGGGCCTGCTATGATCCCGCCACACCACAGGGCCAGTGCCCGAGCGATCTAAGAGCGAACCGAATCCATACAAAGGAGCGAAGTGCCAGCACCACCGAGACGCCCCCGGCCAGCGGGCGTGAGGCCGAAGCGAGCGGCAACGTCGAGCAACGCAGGACTTGGCAATGTGGATGCCATCCTGGAGCGACAAGCCGAGAAGCGCGCGGCCGGACGAACGAACTGGGTGAAGGTGTCGGACGACGAGGAGTATCCGACCGTCATCCGGGCGTACGACGTGAGCGAAGGGATGTTCCGTGACGGGTACATCCACCAGGTCGAGTTCGAGATCGACGTGGAAGATCGCAAGCGACGTGGCAAGACCAAGACCATCACGATCCGGCGCGACCGGATGTGCTTGGATCAGGACGAAGAGGGCGAGCCGTGCCCTGGCTGCCGGGATGAACTGGAGCGCCGCTTCAAGTTCTGGCTGCCGGTCATCGAACGTGACGCCCCGATTGTCACTGACGCAGGGAAGATCACGGGCTACCAGGATCGCGTTGCGCTCCTGTCAGGTGGCTCGCGCCTGGTCGCGGTGCTGAACCGCATCCAGAAGAAGAAGGGACTTGTCAACCAGGATGTCGAGCTTACGAAGTCCGGCGAGGGCTTCAACGTCCAGTACGCAGGCGATGCGCTGTCGCGTACACCGTTGTCCGACGATGACAAGAAGATGATCAAGGACTTCGATGCCGAGAAGAAGCTGGATCGGTACACCGAGGTCTTCGACTTCGATCACTTCTTCGATCCACCTGGCAAGTCCGAGGACGACGAGGACGACGATGACAAGGACGTTGGCGAGCGCTCCCGTCGTCGTGGATCGGCGTTCGGCCCCCGCCCCGGCCGGGGTCGCCCTTCCCAGCGTGACGATGATGACGACGATGGCGATGATCGCCCGCGCCGTCAGCGCCGCTCAGGCCGTTCGTCAGCCGGTGGCCGTAAGCCAGGCCGCTTGGCAGGACTGAGTGCCCAAGACGACGGGGATGAACCCCGTTCCTCGCGGCGTCGGCCCCCACGCCGTCGGCCGCCCCGATAACCAACCGATCCATCGAAGGAGGATCAAAGTAGCATGGACGTTTACATCTACCAGGAGCAGACCCGCAAGGTCCGTGGCGAGGACACGATCTTGCTGGCCCCCATCGGAGTGCTGGAAGGCTTCGATGACGAGGACGCGGCGCTGGAGGCGCTGATCGAGGCCGAGCCGTCGTACCTCGGCGTGGAGCTTGTCATCTTCACGCAGGAGCCGCAGTACATCACCGCCGCCGAGCCGCCGCCCACGAAGTACGTCTTCCAGCGGCGCAACGGCAGCGGCGCGGTCGTGGAGGAGGAGCCGGAGGCCGAGCCGGAGGAGGAGCCGGAACCGGAACCGGTCGCCGTCGCGACCAAGCGCCGACCGGCTGCCAAGAAGCCTGCCGCTTCCAAGAAGCCCCCGGCCAAGAAGCGCCCCGCCACCCGTGCGGGAACGCGGGCCGGTGCCGGTGGGCGGAAGTCGCCCTTCACCGCCAACGCCAAGTCAGCCGAGTAGTCGTGGAGGGTGATCCGTTTCTGATCGCCCTTCACAGTGTCAAGGGGGCTGGCAAGGACACAACGTACGGCTTCATTCAGGAGTGGTGCGAACGGTCCAAGCCAGCCCTCTCGGCTGTCAAGAGGGGGTTCGCAGACAAGGCCAAGTGGGCTTATGCCCGCCAGTTCTTCCCGACGATCTCGGAGGAGGACGCCATCAAGTGGGTTGATGCTCTCAAGGACACCGACGCCAAGATCATCTTCCCCAGCTTCGATCCAGTGCCGAGCGGTGGCAGGTCGGATGGCATCTGGAAGGACACTGTAGCCCCGTTCAGGCTGCACATGGCGCGCTTTGCTACGGAGAGCGCCCGCGAGATCTACGGCTATGACCACTGGGTTGACCAGGTGCTCCCACTGGAGGCCAATGACAGGAACCCGGAGGGCTGGCGCGGTAACTTCCTGGTGCCGCCGCGTAGTGAAGCTGACTTCCCGTACAGCTTTGCACACTACGCTGTCATCACCGACATGCGCTTCGAGAACGAGGTCGAGCGTGTGCTGGCGCTTCGTGGACTACGGGTGAAGATCCGCCGTCGCGATGCTGAGAAGGCTGTGATCGCAGAGGCCGAGCGCGAGGGCCGCAAGGTTCACGATAGTGAGCTTGGCCTGCCGGACGAGATGTTCGATGTCGTCATCGGCAACAGTGACAACAACCTTGTCGAAGCTCGCCGCAAGACGTGGCACATGCTGCACGAGATCGAGTACAACGGCATCGAGTCGATCCGGCGAGGACGACCACTGCCCTGGAAGATCGGATACTGATGCGCCACACCTTCGGGGCCGAGGTACTGGCCGATCACATCACCCCAGTCGGCGTGCGCTGTACCACGCTGATTGCCACTCTGCCACGAGCCTACCTGGCAGAACTCAACACGCACCGGCTGCTCTCGCGCGACGGCTATGAGCAGGAGTTGTCGCGCAACTCGGCGTCCAGCAGGGCAATACCAACCGAGAAGAACATCGCCAACGTGCGCGAGTTCCCGTACGTTCCTGAGTCGTTCAACATGCGCGTCAAGGGCATGGGCGTCGGCGCGGAGATGGAAGCGGAATTGGCAAACCGCTGCCACAAGGTCTGGATGCGCGGGATGTACCACGCGACGACGACGGCCGACATGCTCAACGAGCTTGGCCTTGACAAGTCGCGTGCCAACCGCGTGATCGAGCCGTTCATGTGGCACACCGTCATCATCACGGCGACGGAGTGGGACAACTTCCTGGCGCTGCGCTGCCCGGACGGCGACCACTGGGACCCGGAGTTCCCTGCTCAGCCTGAGATGCAGATGTTCGCGATCTGTGTCCGTGACGCCATCAACGGCAGCACTCCCAAGCTGCTTGAAGAAGGCTCGTGGGCGATGCCGTACTTCGACTGGGACGAGGAGTCGGAGCTTCTGCGCGGCCTGCTCGGTGGCCTGCAAGTCCCGATCAACGAGGTCATCAATGGCGCGCTGCTTGTCAGTGCCCGCCGTGTTGCCCGCGTCAGCTTTGAGCGGCAGGATGACATCGAGGACATCATGGCGTCCTACGAGAAGGGCATCACGCTCGCTCAGATGGCCCACTACAGCCCGATGGAGCACCAGGTCCGGCCGATCACGTACACCGACCTGAAGAACGGCGCGATCAACTCGAAGATCCACGTGCCAATGGACTTGTTCCGGGACCAGCGTGTGATCAACTTCAAGAAGATCCCGCTGGAACGGCTCTGGTGCGGCAACCTGCGTGGCGTCGTCCAGTTCCGCAAGCTCCTGCCGTACGAGGACAACGCGGGCGTGAAGCGTGCCATGGAGGCTGCCAAGGCATACGACCAGGAGACGCGATGATCGTTCTCACTGAAGCGGAGGTGTTGCGCCACCACAGCGGCATTGATTGGGCCGAGCAGTTGCTCAAGCGTGACAAGCGACGTGGCGTTATGGCTCTCTGTGCGGTTGTCAAGTGGTTCCAGGACAACGATGGCAAGTCGGATGACTTCGGCCGCACCTTCGTTGAGTCCGATGCCACCGAAGCGCTGACACGGCTCGGCGTCGAGCAAGTCTCCTGTCCAGCCGGTTGCAAGGGCGGCTGCGACCAGTGTGATGGCTACGGCTGGGTCTGGCGGATTCCGAACAACCTCTAGGGAGCGAAGATGCGAGTCGTGATCGTTGACTGTCGCCAGAACCGGCCTTACGAGGATGGTACCAACCTGGATGTTCCTGAGGAGGGCAGGGAGGCATTGATGTCCGCTATTGAGCACGCCGACGTGCTGGTGGAGATCAGCCAGGATGGCATGTGGGTGAAGGAGGGTGTCGAACATGGCGTCGTCACGCTCGTCACCGTCAAGTCCGAGGCGCAGATGTCAATGGACAAGGCATTGCGTGAGAAGGCCGCTCGCACCAAGCCCAACGACGATCTGGAGAAGGGCACGCACCCCGTCAACGAGAAGTTCGCGCACGTGTGGGACGGCTCCGTGGAGTCCGGCAAGCCGGTCGAGGGCGGTCTGAAGGGCTACTGATAGACTGCCCGCAGCATGGCCTGGGGAGATCATGGTCCAGTTCGCCGGACACCTTCACGTACACGACGCCTATTCGCTGCTCGACGGTAACGCCGACCGCAACCAACTGACAACCGAGGCGGCACGCAAGGGCCAGGACTTCCTGGGCCTTACCAACCACGGTGTCTTGGGCGGGGCGTTGGAGCACGTGGACGCCTGTCGGCACCCTGAGCAGTACGAGGACCCTACCAATCCGGGTGGCAAACGGTCGAAGGACGAACGCCTGATGCCGATCCTGGGGATCGAGGCGTACTGGCGTCCTGATCGCTTCATGGACCTGAGCGACCAGGCACTCTACGGTAGGAACGGGCACAACTGGGCGCAGCACCTCTGTCTGCACGCTGGCAACCTGCGTGGCTGGCGGACACTGCTGCGTCTGAGTGCTAAGTCGTGGGTCAAGAAGGAGAACGGCGGCGGCTTCTACGGCAAGCCGTGCATGGACATGAACATGCTGGAGGAGGATCACGAGGGCATCGTGATCTCCACCGCCTGTATCAACTCGCCTGTTGCTCACCTGATCCTGGCCGGGGACGAGCGCGGCGCAAAGCGCTGGTGCAAGGGCATCCTGGAGATGGGGATACCGCTCTGGTTCGAGTTGATGCCGCACAACCTGGAAGCGCAGCGCATCTATAACATCGGACTTGTCAACATCGCACATGACCTGGGCCAGCCACTCGTGGCCTCCGGCGATGTCCACACTCCGTACTACGACTGGAAGGACACACAGTCGATTGTCAGGATGATCTCGTACCGGCAGACGATCTCCGATCAGGAGCGCAAGAAGGACGCTGGTGAGGACGTTTACACCGAAGAGATCGACTCCGTGTTCCTGTCCAGCGGGCGCGAGATGATGGACATGTTCGAGGAGTACCAACCTCAGTTGCCATTGTCGGTTGTCAAGGAGGCGATGGCGAACACGAAGGAGTTCTTCCAGAGCTTCAAGCCGTGGCAGTTCAGCAAGAACCTCAAGCTGCCGCATGTCGAGGTGGACTCCAAGACGCTGCTGTGGCAATGGGTGCAGGAGGGCTTCGAGCGGATCAAGAAGGACTATCCGGCCGAGCACTGGAAGAAGTTCCCGTACGAGGAGTACGAGAAGCGATGCCAAGAAGAGTGGCAAGTCCTGGTGGAGAAGGACGTGCTCGACTACTTCTACATCGTGGCCGACTTCATCCGGTGGGCGCGCTCCGATGAGCCGCTTCCAGTTCGGATCGGCAAGAAGCTTTACAAGGGCAAGGGCAAGAAGCGCCCGATCCGCTGCAATCTGCGCGGCTCCGCTGCTGGCTGCCTGATCTCCTACCTGATTGGCATCTCGATTGTCGATCCCATCGGGCATGAGCTACTGTTCGAGCGCTTCCTGAACGCCGACCGCGAAGGGATGCCGGATATCGACATCGATCTCGAATCCGGCGAGTATGGCAGGGATCTTGGCAAGGAATACTTCCGCGTCGTCTACGGGCGCAATCACGTGGCCGATGTGATCGCCTACCAGACCTTCGGCCCGCGCGCTGTGCTGGCAGCGGTGCTGGAGACGCAGGAGGTTGACTACAAGCGGATCAAGGATGCGACCGAGAGCATTGGGGACACCGAGCGCGGGCTGGAGAAGATCGCCGCTAAGAACCAGATTGTCAATGGCATCAAGCGTGACTTCGCCTACGCCTGGGAGCAGTGCCTCCGGCTAGAGGGGCAGATCAAGAACGACTCACGCCACGCATCGGCCATCATCCTCACTGACAAGCCGATTACTGATACTGGCATGGCGCTCCAGACGGCGAGCGACCACGAGACGGTGGTCACGGCTTGGGCCGACCGGGTGGAGTTCCCCATCGTCTCCAGCTACGGCTGGCAGAAGTTCGACCTGCTGGGCGTGGACTCGCTCAACAAGCAGGCGCTAGCAGTCGAGTTGGTTGAGCGCTACTACGGCGTCAAGGTTGATCTCGACCGGCTCCCAGTCTTCCGTGACCCGAAGGCTGTCGATCTCAAGGTCATGAAGGCGTTCAAGACGAAGAAGACCTGGGACCTGTTCCAGTTCTCCGGCGACGGTATGTCGGCTGCGCTGTTCGAGATCTCGCCGGATGACGTGGACGAGCTATCGCTTGCCAATGCGCTTTACAGACCTGGTGCAGCCTCGCAGATCGAGGAGTACGTCGCGCGCAAGAAGGGCAAGAAGAAGTGGAAGCTCTGGCATCAGGCGTTGAAGCCCTACCTCGGTAGCACGTTCGGCATCATCGCCTTCCAGGAACAGGTGATGCAAACCTGCAAGGCAATCGGTGGCTTCACCGGGCCGCAGGCGGACTTCATGCGCAAGGCGATATCCAAGCTCTACCGGCTCGGCAAGGAAGAGGCGCAGGCCGAGATGCGGCCGTACTGGGAGATCTGGCTCCCTGGTTGCACCAAGCTTGGTATTCCACGCAAGGTGATCGATGAGGTGTGGGCGCTGATCCTTGAGTTCGGCGGCTACAGCTTCAACAAGGCACACTCCACTTGCTACGCGCTCCAGGCGTATCAGGACATGTGGCTCAAGGTCTACTACCCACTGGCCTTCTACGCTGCCGCGTTCACGATCACGAAGAAGCAGAAGAAGGAGGATCAGGCAACCTACTTGAAGAACGGTCTGCGCGAGGCGCGCTCCTTCGGGATCGAAGCGCTGCCGCCGTCCGTCAACCACAGCGAGGTTGGCTGGTCCATCGAGAATCGCAACATTCGCTTCGGCCTGGCGAGCGTCAACGAGATGGGATACGCCGCCGCCAATGCCATCGTTGCCAACCGGCCGTACAAGAACTTCAAGGACTTCACGCAGCGGGTGCCGGAGGGCACGAACAAGACTCACCACCTGGCGCTCGTCCGCTGCGGTGCGTTCGATGAGACGGATGAGCGGCCCTATCTGCTCGGCAACACGCCCCAGCACGAGGGTAACCAGTTGAAGTTTGACATCGAGCTTGACTGTGGCGACACCACGAAGAAGACTGTCAAGCTGACTGATCGTCAGATCGAGAACCTGAACCTGTACTCCGATGAGAAGATCATGCAGGAGCTACAGTGGAAGGGCGAGGAGCAGACGCGCAACGTCAAGTGCCGCAAGCATCCGGACGCCAAAGTCGTCAACGTCATCGAGCGGCATGATGTCTACTCGGTTGCTGAGTGGATGCGCGACCGACCGGGTCGAGAGCCGGAGGAGTGGACGCCTGCCACTGCCGGTGAGATCGCCAAGGCTGAGCGAGATACCATCAACATTGGCATGACTGCCAGCGGCTCGATTGCCACCCGCTACTTCGACTTCATCGATGCCAGGATCATGACCGCCGCTGAGGTGGATGACCTACCGCGCAAGCCGAAGCGCAAGAAGGTCAAGGGCCGCTATTACCACACCGGTAGCTGCCGCTGCGAAGAGTGTGAGGCGGCAGAGGTGACGCTCGGTGGGGAGATCACGCGCTTCAAGCCGATCCGCAACCGCAACGGCGATATGATGGCCTTTGGTGATCTCGTGTTCGGCTCGGATCAGTACAGCTTGACGTTCTTCTCGGACGCCTACAGGGACTATGCCAAGTTGGTGAAAACTCCGACTGCGTTCCTCGTCTCCGGGTGCAAGAACGACCGTGGCGAGATCACCGTGTTCGAGGTCGTGGATGTTGTGGCACTTGCTGAAGAACAGGGCTGGGAGCCGCCGCCGCTAACCAATGGTAAGCGTAATGGCAACCGGCATGTTAGCCTACGAGGACTAGCAAAGGCGGCGTGATGCCAGTTAGCAGTGAAGGACGAGCAGCCTTCATCGAGTGGGTGACGAGCCAGAAGGAGTGGGAGACGAAGGTCTTCACTGGCAACACGCAGAACATCGGTGATGGTCCGGCGCGTGTTCCGTTCCTCAACCCGACGCTCACGCGAGCGACCTGGGGCGGCGTGCCGGTCGGCCACATCTGCCGTTGGCACGGTGAAGAGGGCAGTGGCAAGTCGCTTACTGATCTCGGCATCATGTGGGTGGCGCAGAACTACCCGATGGTCATCACCGAGGAGTTCGAGCGCGAGATCTACTTCTACGAAGCGCGCCGCAACCGGCTCAAAGCGATGCTGCTGAAGACGCGCCTCGCGAACCTCCTGGCCAAGTTCCCTGATGGCATGTCGGTGTGCATCTACGACACCGAGCAGCGCTTCACCTGGGACCTGGCCGAGCAGATGGGGATTGATATCCGTCATGATGACAGGCTGATCGTCATGGAGGAGAACATCATCGAGAACATCGCCTACCAGATGCAGGAGGCGGTGGCTGCATACCACATTGTCATCGTGGACTCGGTGAGCAACGCGGAGAGCTACGCCGAGGCGAACCTGACGCCTGGTGAGTACGAGCGCGGGACGGCAGCAGCGGCGTGGAAGCGCCTGCGCTCAGTCCGGCGACGGCTTGACCGCACAGAGAACACGATCATCCTCGTGGACCAGGTGCGCGCCGCGCTGGGCAAGACGGTCTGGAAGGCTGGCAAGCAGGAGCAGGCACCGCCGCAGCCGCCGCAGATCCGCTTCCTCAAGCACAATGCCTCGCTGGCCATCGCCTACAGCCAAGGCAAGAAGCTTTACATGATGGACGACTACGCGCTGACCGACGACTACAAGAAGGCCAGCAACGACTTCATGGCGCTCGGATCAGATGGCAAGGAGGTTGCCGGTCTGGAGATGCGTTGCAAGGTCGAGAAGAACTCGACCGGCGCTCCCTTCCGCCAGGCAGCGATGCGGTTCTGCTTCCCAGTCACCGACGTGCGAACCGGCGAGTTGATCCAGGATGTGGGATTCGACTTGTCATTCGAGTTGCTGATGTCGGCCGAGCACTACCACATCGTGGAGTCTGGTGGCGGCGGCATGTACTACCCACTGGACGAGAACTTCCGGCGCATCGCGAAGCCGAAGGGCCGGGGCAAGGGCCACATCGGCTGGAAGGGCGAGCCTGCCGCCCGCGCCGCCATTGAGGAGAACGACGAACTCAGGGAACGGATACTCAGTCGCCTGATGATGGACAGATGACATGCCAGATGATGAAGAACCAGACTACGAAGAGATCTGGCGGTGGATAGTTGCCTCCGCAGAACAACACGTCGAAGCCCAAAGGCGCTGGCAAGCTAGCTGGCTTGAAGGCGACTTCCGGTTCGACGCCGATCTCGCCTACGCCGCGCAAAGGCGCGCTGCGCGGGCTTGGCAACGCAGCACCCTCCAGCAAATCGATCTCGCCCTCGCCATCAACGACGGAGACATCGCCTCCTACATCGAGCGCTGGTACCCGGAGCCAACGCCCAACGGTGCGTCGATCACCTTCATCCACGCCGATGAGGTCGAAGTCACTGGCAGGCTTGTCATCGATGAGGTCGCCATCCCCGAAGGATGGCAACCAGGTCGTCAATACTCCGGAGAGTCCCGCGCGACACTACGAGCCTGGTACACAGGCGACGAGTACACTGCAACCGTTTGGGAATCAGAGGACTGCCGTGCCGCTCGGAGCAAACGTGCGCGTGGCAAGGCTCTGGTCAAGCAAGTTTCCCGTTGGCTCCGTCGTGCGTGTCGAATGGGACCACGAGGGGTATAAGCCGGAGTTCAACCAGCGGCTTGCCTACCGGGGTACTGTGATGGAGTACGAGAAGGACGGATGGATGCGCTTGTTCGACTACGACACCGGCTACTGGTTCGTGGCTCCGTGCGCGCGGCTGGCCCTGAGCTTCAAGGGTGGGTCGTGACAGGTGGGGTTTCAATCGCTGAGTTGCACTGCCCTACGTGTGGGGCGGTCTTTGCCTGCTTCGTTGCTAGATGCACGCACGCTCTTGAATCCGACTTTGATGTTGACGCGCTTCATGCTGACATCAAGTGCGGGCCAACGCTCGGCCACCGGCCCTACCTCACGTGCCCACGAGGGCACATGTGGACGATCAAGACAATCTGGCGGGCACTCGGTTACCCCGATCAAGTGCTCCTTGGCGAATACCTTGGAGTAGATGAACAATGGGCTTGACACCGGAACAGGATCGGGCTGCCTGGTACGTTGCCGGTGTCTTCGACGGTGAGGGATCGGTGCACTACAAGGAGGGCAAGTTCGGCTTCACGTCGAAGTACGTAAGGATTGACAACACAGATGTCAGCATCATCGACTCTGTGTGCATCGCGCTCGATCTCCTGGGTATCCCGTATACCAAGCGTGGCCCGACCTACCTCAAGAACGACCGCTGGCTCCCGGTCTACAGCCTCAACATCGCCAACTACGATGGCATTGCTCTTTTTGCACAGTTAGTCCCAGTGCAGAGCGAGGCGAAGCGCGAGAAGCTTGATCACATCGCTGGTGCGGAGCGTCGTCGGCTTGTCGTCAGGACTGATGAGGAGTGGATTGCGCTCTACCACAAGCATTCCAATCTGGCTGCTATAGCTCGGGAAGTCGAGTGCAATGTCAAGACGGTTCGTACGAACATGGATCGCCTGGGAATGCCCCGGCGCGGGCGGGGGTGGCGAGCGTGGGTTTGACGCGGGCCGAGTTCTGGTCGAGAATCGGGTTGGCACGGGAGATCGACCCGCTGACGACGGCGGCGTACAAGTTCGGTGCGCTCAAGCGGCAGCTACAGGGCGACAAGGGCGAGGACCACCGCGATCCCTGGCACCTGAGCTTCCACGGCTCCCAGTTCCCTGGTGACAACCCGAACGCCTGCGGCCGACAGTCGCTCTATCGGATGATGGACTTCACGCGGCCGGTGATGAAGCGCTGGCTCGAACAGGTGGCTGAGTCCGGCAAGGCCATCGAGAACAGTCTGGTTGCCAAGTGGTGGTACGCTGGCTACCTCGTCAGTCCGCCCTCGTTCCTGCCAGGGATGCTCCAGGAGCAGTACGAGGACGAGGATCACTGGCTGACCTGCACGGTGGATTCCATCGTCTGCTGGCCGCGCGAGATCGAGCCGCTGGTCTGTGAGGTCAAGAGCAAGGAGGCTGCTGTCATCCGGGCGATGCAGCGGCTCATCCGTGGTCCAGACCGCAAACACGTGTGGCAGATCAAAACTGAGATCGCGATGGCCCACGAGGCGGGACCGATTACCAAGCTGCGTTGCATCAACACCGGGCGATTCGCGATCCGCGTAGGGTTCGAGATCGAGGATGGCGTGATGGTCGGCGGCGAGGATGTGTGTCCGCTGCACGGTGGCGACCGCTGCCTCCAACAAGTCACCTTGCAAGCTCCGACGCGCGGTTACCTCTACTACGTGAGCCGTGACAACCCTGAGGACACCTTCGAGTTCATGTTCGAGTACGACCCGAACTGGCTCCGAGTCGGGCGCTCGAAGCTGAAGCGCTGGCGTGAATCATTCCTTGATGACACGCTGCCTGCTACTAACTTCAGCGACAAACGGTTCTCGCATCCATTCGGTTGGCAGTGGACGAAGGATCAGTTCCCATGCAAATACTGTGACTTCGGCCAGATCTGCCGTGATGACCACCGGCTTGCTGTCGAGCGCGGTAGTGTCATTGCGCTGACGGAGAGCGCCGGGATTGAGGACACGCGCGAGATACGTGAGGCGTACGACCCGCTCGATACGCGAGAAGCGGTGAGCGAGTTCTGGAGCCGTCGCAACGGCTCACGAATGGCTGCGTAGAGCCAACCACAGCGAATCAGCGGGTTCTTGGCGAAGCTGCTATGATCCCAGCGGGGTCGAGTGCTGGTGCCGCCCTCGGGATTCCCGGCTCACCCGCATTGAGCGTCTGGTTCCCCTGACGGCTTCCCGGCTCGGCCCCACTGTCAACCGCACTGTCACACAAACAACGAGGAGGCCAAGTGCCGACACGTGCTAAGCGCCCCGCGCGCCAGCAACCGAGGGACGAAGGACTCAAGCTGGACGAGGCCCACGCCCTCGCAGTTCTCGACAAGGCCGTCGAGTACGAGGTCATCGAGGAAGACGCCGTTCCCGATGACAAGCGGAAGCGCATCAGCGCTGCCACGCAGCAGATCGACATGCTGATCGAGGCGTGGACCAAGGGCGGGATCAACCCCTACTCGGACGACTCCGAGAAGGCCGAGATGGGCAAGGCCATCCAGGACATCCTGGACCTGGCCGGGGTCGAGATCGATGAGGAGGGTGAGGTCACCTTCGGCCCGCTCCCCGAACTGGAGGAGGGCGAGCCGGATGCCAGCGGGGGTGGCGAGGGCGAAGCCGCCGTGGACATCGAGGACATCATCGAGGGCTACGCCGAACTGACCGCCGCCAGCCGGTGCAAGGCCATCGACGCGCTCGAACTCGACATGAACGATGACGACGACTACAACAAGGCCGTTGCCATCTACGAGTGGGAGGAGGCGCAGGAGAAGCCGTCGTCCCGCGTGCTCAACTTCCTGGACGAGATCCTGCCCCAGCAGGGCGAGGAAGGGGCCGAGGGCGGCGACGAGAGCGCCGAGGAGGCCGGGGACGGCGACGGCGAGGAGCAGCCGTGGGAGCAGCCCTGGACGAAGAAGGACGGGGCACCTGCCGACTACGAGAAGATGACGGCGGTCAACGTCAAGGAGTACCTTGACAAGATGCTTGCCAGGGACGAGTTGTCGGTCGAGATGCTGGACTACGTGGCCGACTACGAGGAGCAGCGCAAGCAGCAGACGCGCTCGCGCATCATGGACCACATCAACAAGCTCCGTGGCGAGATCGGCGGCGAGGCCCCGGCCGAGGAGGAGGCCCCGCGTTCGGCTCGCCCGACCGCCACGCAGCGCTCGCGCAGCGGCGGACGGCTCAGCGGCCTGAGCCAGCAGGAGGAGGAGCCGGAGCCGAGTGCCAACGGGACTGGCGTCTTCATCGTCAGCGGCGGCGACGAGGACTCCGAGGTCACGGCGTACGGCTACTTCCAGGCGTCCGGCACGGTGGCCGACCTGCTGATGCAGGGCTACACCGAGGTCACGGTCACGGCTGGCTGATGGCCCCTCCGAGGCGTCCCGCTGGGAAGGCCCCTGCTCGCTCTGCGCGGGCGGGGGCTGCCTCGTCTCAGGGTCGGGATGAACTGGACGAGGCGGCGCTGCTGAAGGCAGTGCCAGGTGGTCTGGCCACGGCATTCGTCAATGCCAGGCTGCATGACAAGGCCCTTCAGGTTGCAGGGCTGGGCGAGCCGGGAGACTGGGACGGCGACATGCCGGAGCTTCCCGAGGACATCGCCAAGGAGGATCACGACTCCCTCAGCAACCTGCTCGCTGCCTTCGCCTCGTGCCTCAGTACGGCCACTTGGTACGCCACGAAGGCACGCATCGAGAAGGTCTTCTACGACCAGATCGTGGAGTACGTCGAGTCGGTTGCCATTCTGGAGTCGCAGGAGAGCAACGAGCAGAAGCGCAAGGCGGACGCAGCTACCAATGAGGCTGTTGTGTCAGCCAAGGCGCTGGCTGCCGTGGCGCAGGCGGCGATGTACCGCTTCCAGTCGATGGCCAGCGACCTGAAGCTCAAGCACGCCACCGTCAGCCGTGTCGGCGGCTTCGTCGGGGACGACACAGAGGCCGAGGATCAGCTTGGTGCTCCGCGTGCCTCAACCCGTGGCTCGTCGGCCGGTAGCTCGGCTGGCAGCGAGCGCAGGCGTCGGCCGCAGCGAGGGCGACGTTGACCCATGATCGGCTACCAGGAGCTAGACGACGCTCGTAGTGAGGTGATGCGGCTCAGCCGCCGTCGCTACTCCCAGTACAAGGCGCTTGACACCACTGGCCCGTCTGTAGAGGCGGGCCTTTTGGTCGTTGAGTTCGAGGTTGCTGGGGCCAGAGAGTTCGCACAAGAGGTCATGCAAGCCAACCTGCTACGAATCCACGAGTCGAGAGGGAGCTATCGCGCCAGCTTGTTCGCGGCCTGCTACATGAGCGGGATGACCACCGGGGCGATGGCGGTGATGGAATGACCTGCCCACCTGTTCAAACCGCAAACAGCATCTACAGCAACATGGACAATGAGCTTGATGATGATGTTGCTGAGTTCCTGAAGGCTCATCCGAATCGGTTCTGCGCTCACCATGCTGCTTGGGACTTCTCAGGCAATATCTGGTGGGATGGCACGCAGTGGTGGGAGGAGGTCTGGCAGTACAAGGTGGTCGTGGCCACATGCTCCAGCCCTGAATTGCTGACGCTGATCCACCACGTCAACGACGAGTTCGGCTGGAAGTGATATGCGCGCGGTTGGCATTGACATCGCCAAGGTGGAGTACAGTGCCGCCGCGCTCGCAGTGGATGGCAGGCCAGTTGCCGTAGCGACGTGGCGCAACAAGCGCAAGCAGGAGAGCGAGGCGGTTCAACTCGAACTCTTCTACAACTGGCTTGTCATGTATATGGGCCTGTTCAAGCCCGACATCGTGGCGGTCGAGGAACTTGCAGTGTTCATGAACAAGAAGGTGATCAGGACGCTCAGTCGGCGTGAGGGCGTGGCTATCCTGGCTGCCAAGCGCCACGGTGGCATCGTCCTCTCTCCCAGTGTAGGATCTTCCCGTAATGTGACGTTGGGGATTCCAGCTAACAGTAGCAAGGAAGTTGCCTGGGAGGCGGTTCGCGTGATGTATCCAGACTTCAAGTTTGCTAATTCCAACCAAGGTGGCATGGATCAGGGCGATGCACTCGTGCACGCACTGGCTGCGCCCGTTCTGCTTGAACGGCGGTGAGTCTCACCCGTCGCGAGCAGTTTGAGATTGCTCAGCGACTTCGTACAGACGGCGGTGGTGGCGAGGGCCTGACGCTCGCTGCCATTGCCAGGGAGATGGGTGTTTCTGTCTCGTATGTCGGGGCGTTGCTGACTGACCCGACCGGCGAGAAGGAACGCGCTCGCAAACGCAAGTACCTGAAGCGTTGCAAGGAGCCTGGCTGTGGCAAGCTCTGCCATGGCAAATACTGCAAGGACCACGGTAGCAAGGCGCATGGCTTGAAGCGCCGGAAGTGGTCCGAGGAGATGATCATTGAGGCGATTCAGGAGTGGGAGATCATCCATGGCATCCCACCTACCAGTAACGAGTGGGCGACTCGTGGCAATCTGCCGGAGTGGGTTCCTACCACCGGGGTTGTCTATCGGGTGTTCGGCAAGCATGGTTGGAACAAGGCGATGGAGGCAGCCGGGTTTACACCACGCCCTGCTCAGTTCCCTGAGTGGCACGTTCAGTTGGAGGCCGGTAGACAGCATCGGACGATGGGTCCAGAGGTCCGTGAGCGCATGTCTGAGGAGCGCAAAGCGCTCTACGCAGAGAATCCTGACCATCCAATGTTCAGTGGCTTGAAGGAAGGCTGGGATCTACGCTTCCACCAGCGCGAGCGCCGTGGCAGGCAACTAGACGCCAGGCAGGTTCCACGGAAGTAGGTACAATGCAGCAGCATGGCAGCGGATCTGGCACCGCAAGACCCTGACAGGGTGGAGAGCATCGGCCTGACGCCGACGCAGATCAACGCGCTGGAGAACCTGCACCGCCTAGGCGCGCGGCCCCGTGCCAGCGCCGACGAGAAGTACGACTCAGACCCGCAGGTCCGCGCCCTCCAGATGGTCTACGAGGGCAAGTTCGGTGGCGGTCCTCGTAGCCGCGACCGGCAGGAGCGGATCTCAGTTGGGTTGACACAGCACGTCCGCAACAACCTCTCCAAGAAGGTGCTGCGAGCGCTGGAGCGGGCGCTCAAGCCGGACGCCGGAGAGCGCGTCAATCTCGACGCTATCAAGCTGATTACCACGATTGAGAATCAGGAGGCCAGACTCCAACTCAGTGAGGATCAGCTTGATCTCGATAACAAGTCGAAGGACGAACTGCTGGCGGTCCTCTTCCAGCTTGTTCAAGACGCACAGACAGGAGCAGTGATCGATGCCGCCTTCCGTGACATCCCGGTCGCGAAGCCCCCGTCGGAGGAACGTCTCCTTGCGCTCGATTCACGAGCACGTGAAGCCTCGGCCCAACGGGATGAGGCCCGTAGACGCCGAGCGAATCACGGCGGACGACCTGCATCCGTTGTTGCGAGCCGCGAACGCGACCGAGATACATCCAGTGCTGCTGCAAATGGGGTTGACACTGGAAGTTCTGGATCGAATGGACGAGACGACGCTGAGGGAGATCGTTCGGAGCGTCCAGGTTCTATCTCGGAAGCTACGCTACGACGGGCCGCAGAACGACGACGAGCTTCACGAGTGGGTAAAGCAGAATCTCCACGTTGACATCCCACGTGTCGCGGTCTGCCCGGACCACGTAGCACCCTTCACCTTCCTCGCTGATCTCTACTTCGAGCGCACGTCAGCCGCGCTCGCGCTTGCCAATCGTGGTGGCAGCAAGACGTTCATCGTCGCCTGCCTGCACTTCCTCAACTCAACCTACAAACCCGGTTGCGAGTCGATGTCGTTCGGCGCGACTGAGGGTCAGGGCCAGCGCTGCTATCAGCACATCGAGGACTGGTGCTACAAGCGCGACGAGGAGACAGGCCGACGTACAAACGTCGTCAAGGACTTCATTCAGGACAAGCCGCTGAAGTCCCACACGCTGTGGAAGACCGGCTCGCGTGTGGAGGTCGTTGCCGGTTCTGAGAACGCCGTCTCAGGCCCGCACCCTGCCAAGGCACATGCCGACGAGATCGACATGATGGAGGAGCCGGTCTGGAACCAGTCCCGTGGTATGGCAGTGTCGCTCCCGGCCAAGGGTCCACTGCCAACCTTCATGGCACACTTCCATGGCGTGATTCCTCCGCAGGACATCGCCACCAGCACCAGGAACTCGACCAAGGGCCGGATGCAGACGATCCTGGACGAGATCTTCGATGATATCAAGGCGGGTGACATTCCGCAGTTTGATGTCTACGTGTGGTGCATTTGGGAGACGGTCGCTGAGGTCCCCAACTGCCAGTGCGCGCCGGAGGCCGAGCGCAGGGCACGGCTCGAACAGCTTGGACTCGACCCCGATAGCAAGTGTGAGTGTCATCGTGTGGCCAAGGGCCTGTGGGGCATGGATGCTCCGGCAAGCCACTTGGTAGGGGAGCGCCGCCGACTGATCCACGTCTGCGCCATCTACGACGCCAGCGACCCCACGAATGTCAAGCCGATTGACGGTAAGGCGTTCCACTCACGGGGCTGGAAGCCGTACGTCGATCTGCTCCGAACCTTCAAGCGCAACACGCCTGGCACTTGGGTGCTTCAGCATGAGTGCCGGGAGGGGCGGGACGAGAACGTCTACATCCCGAACTGGTCACTCGGTGAGTACGGGATCAGGCACTACGAGCCGCACCCACTCTACGGTCCCATCTACATGGGCGTGGACTGGGGCACTGACCACCCGGCTTGTGTTCTGTGGTTCCAGTATTTGACATGTGAGGTGCCAGCGCTCGACTTCGAGTACCAGCAGATCTGGCTCCAACCGGGCGGATACGTGCTGTTCAAGGAGATTTACGTTGCTGGAATCTCGACCGAAACTCTTGCCCAGCGAGTTGTCAACCAAGAGCAGATCTTCCGCGATACCTACGGTCCTGCTTGGATGGTCAAGGGCCGTTTCTGCGACCCCGCAGGGGCCGGAGATCGGCTCACCTTCGCCAATTACGGGCTGAAGTCGTCCTGGCCCTACAAGACGCGCAACAAGGCGCGTATGATTGAGACGGTTCAGAACCTCGTGATCGATGACATGTTCGCGGTCGATGTCGAGTGCGAGATGTTCTGCGAAGAAGTTGAGATCTGGCAGAAGAACCCCAAGACCGACAAGGAACTTGACAAGTTCAACCACGCAATGGCTGCCTGGCGCTACGGCATCAGCAATGCCGAGGTGTTGGAGTCGGCCAAGCGTAAGAAGCTGGGTGGCAATCAGCCTACCGTCCAGAGCGGCAGAAGAGATCGCAAGTTGATTGTCGTATCAGCAACCCAGCGTGCCCCAGTTGCCGAGTACCAGCGCAACTACGGAAGCGTTGCGTTCAGTGGGGGCACTCAAGTCCATATGGACCCGAGGTTCATGATCAGATGACAATGAGGTAGACACCTATGCCGACAACTGCAACCAAGCGAGGATCAGGAGGAGTCTCAGGTCCTTCGTCAGCCGACATGGCAAGTTCCAAGATCGAGACTACGGTCGCTGATCCCAAGGAACTGGAGAAGATGAAGAAAAGTGTGCTCGGGCCGGAACAGGCTCCTGCGCTCTCTGAGATGACGCCAGATCAGAACGCCTGGACTCAGTTCCGGGACCAGCTTGGCCCGCCGTTTGACAGCGAGCGTGTCACGATGACCCAGTGCCGTCAGATCCGTAAGGACCCGATGGTCGCGTTCGGTCTGCACTACCTCAAGGTGCCGCTGGCGAGAGCCGAGTGGCACATCGACGCCCACGACAAGAACGGCCCGAACCCGCAGATCGCCGCCTTCGTGGACGCCTGCCTGCGCAAGATCTACGCCAGGTTCATCCTGCAAAGGAGCTTGGCAAAGGACTTTGGCTACCAGGGGATCACCAAGCGCTTCATTTGGGAGAATCCCGGTGGCTTCTACATCGACCCGGAGGCGACCGACCCGACCAAGCAGTTGAAGCCTGCTTGGGATGAGGGCGAGGTGCTGCCGATCATCTGGAAGCAGCCGGTGGCGCTGCGGCCGGAGACGACGCTGCCGACGTTCGATGAGAAGACCGGTGAGTTCACCGGCATCGCCTACACGGCCCCGCAGGGTGTCGGTCGGCGCAAGTCGAGCGGTGGCAAGCAGGGTGGCAAGGCCCAAGGCGTGCAGGAGTACGACATCTACCACTCGTACTGGGCTGCCAACATGAAGGACGACGAGCACGGCTCAATGTACGGCTACCCGCTCGTTGGCTTCGCCCGCGACTACTGGTGGGCGTACCGCTTCCTGTTCATGATGTCCAACCGGGCTTACGAACGGCTGGCCATCCCGCCCGTCCTCGCCTACCACCCGGAGGGCAGCACCCTTGTCGATACCGAGACGCAGGAGATGCGTCCGAACTGGGAGATTGCCCTGGAGGCTGCGGAGCGACTGCGTAGTAATGCGGTTGCTGCCGTTCCCAGCACCATGGCGACCGCAGGACTCGATGCCTCTGCCACTCAACGAGAGTGGGACTTCAAGTTCATGGAGACGCCGTACGAGGCGCTGACGGTCTTCAACGAGCGCTTCAACTACCTGAACGTGATGAAGCTGCGCTCGGTGTGGGTGCCCGAGCTTGCCTTCATCGGTAACGGCGTCGGTGGCAACTCGGCTGGCAACATCGCAGAGCAGATGGCCGAGATGCTGGTCGAGTCGCAGGCGCTCGACATGGACGAGATCGATGAGGACATCAATCGGCTGTGGATTCCCCAGCTACTCGTCCTCAACTTCCCGGACTTCATCAACAACGGCGGCGTGGCCAAGAAGGTGTCGCACGGCTTCCGCAAGGAGGACGTGGAGTTCTACAAGCAGATCATCCAGCTACTCGGTCAGACGAATCCCAACCTGCTTGCGCAGGTCGATCTGGTCGAGATCTTCCGCCGCATCGGGACGCCGCTGAAGTCGCCGGACGCACTGGAAGCGGAGCGCAACCGACTTGCCACTCAGTTGGCAGCGGGCGCGGCCCCTGGTGTCGAACCGGCGCGCGGTGGCCTCGGCATCGTTCGCAACCCGGCTGCCAATGCGGGTGTCACCAACGGTGGCTCCTCCCCCAACCCCACGCCGTTCCTCAACGGCAACTCGGCGCTCGGCTTCGAGCAGCCGCAGATGGTCTATGTGTACGGCGGCGAGACGTACTCGGTCGCGGCGCAGTTCGCGGACGGCGACACCGACGAGTTCCTTGCCAACCTGCCTACCAGCAAGCACTACCAGGACAAGGCGATCCGAGCGCTGATGCTGCAACTGCGGCGGCTGTGGCTCGGCTACTACCGCAACCTCTTCCCGGAGTTCGCTGCTCACGTCGGCAGCGCTAAACTCGAACTGGCCGATCTCGAACTGAGCGACGAGGAGGTCTACGATGGGCCGCTGCTGTCCATCATGTTCGCCAACGGCAATAGCCGCCAGGACAAGGCTCGCCGTGTCACTGCCAAGGTGGCTGACAAGACGGCTCGCTTGCTCCTGCGTACGTGGGGTCAGTCATCTGAGACGCTGGATGAGCTACGAGATCGCTCCAAGGCAATTCTGAAGAAGGTGCTCGACCGCCAGGTCTTCCTGGACCTGCACAAGACCAACCTCAAGGCCGACATGGATGCCAAGGCCGATGACATCGAGGACTTCCTCAACAACCAGGTTGGCAGGCTGATCCGGCTCACCCATCGGACGGTGCGCGACGAGCTTCGCGCCTTCCTGACGGATCAGATCAGGGAGGGCAAGACGGCTGACGAGATCGCGGACGAGATCCGTGCCCACTTCACTGGC